>Ga0131853_10015531_pt1 | contig 13920 bp, 10 predicted proteins | sample TergutLab28metaG_FD_92764 | JGI IMG/M metagenome (GOLD analysis project Ga0131853, IMG submission 92764) | Labiotermes labralis P1 segment gut microbial communities from Petit-Saut dam, French Guiana - Lab288 P1 (version 2) (version 2) | ecosystem: Host-associated > Arthropoda: Insects >... | reverse complement strand
GACCTGCGTGCGTGTCGCGGCATTCGCGATACTGGCGTTCTCGGTTCTGACAGGATGCCCGAATCCGGCCCAAGGCGACTACGAAGGCAGGGAAGCCGGAACCGGAACCCTCCTGCTCACCATGGGCGGCGGACATTCCCGTACCATCATGCCGGTATGGCCGGAAGGGACGGAGGTAACGTACAAACTTGCGTTTGCGTACCCGGACGATCCCTCGAGGGATTTTTCCCGGGACTGGGACGGAAAAGCCTCCCTCAAACTTGAGCTTAAGATCGGGAAGTGGGAGCTGGACGTTACCGGTTTCGTCAGGTCGGGCGGTTCGGAGGCCGAGTTTGGCACGGCGAGCGAGACGTTCACCGTAAGCGAAGGGAATATGTCCACCTTGGCCCTCAGCCTCCGGCCCTTTCACGATCAGGGGCGGGGGACCTTCGTTTGGGACGGGCTGGAATTTTCGTCCGTGGTCGCCGAGGCCGTTATGACGGTCAAACCCGAGAACGGTACGGAGATCGCCTCGCTGCAACTGAAAGGCGACAACCCGGCAACCGAAACCGAGCTTGATCTGGATGCGGGAATATACTGGGTGAACTTCGAGCTGAAGGGCGGAAAGAAAACCGAACGCGCGAACATAGGGATGAACCTCCATATCTACGGAGGACTGACAAGCAGGCTGACGGAAACCTTCGCCGACTTTACTTTCCCCACGGAGCTGATCGACATCATTTTGTCCGCCTGGAACGGTTCCGAATGGAACTTCGCAGGGCACGGCATTGAGGCCGTGCACTTCGGCTTTTTGAAGGATGTCGAAGGCATCGACGAGAATACTTCCAAAGATAAATTTGCCGAGATCAACGGTTGGTTCAACACGCTGGGAAGGGCCGGGGACAAGGCCGCTCTTAAAGAGCTTATCGATGCGGCCCTTCTGGGCATTGCAGGCGAGAACGACGGGTTCATCGGTGATGATCAAACTCAGGTGGAAGGGAAGATCGAAGCCTTCACCATGCCCAACGCGACCGGTATCGCCGGGTTCGAGTGGGACGCTTCAGGCGAATTCGTGACGGCAACGGTGGGTTCCTACCCGGTGAAGATCGGGTTTGGCCGGGCGGTACTGCCGCTGTTTGTCGCCGAGATAACGATTGACGGGGATGTTTGGGAGGGGGAAACGCTCACCGCAAACAGCACGCCGGCCGACCTTGCCAACCTCGCTTACCGGTGGCAAAGGGGCGATTCCAAGGGCGGCGACTATGCCGACATTGCGGGCGCGACCGGGAAAACCTACCTGCTTACGGCCGACGATGCCGGCAAATACATACGGGTGGAAGTGGAACGCAACGGCTATATCGGGCAGGTAACAGGCGGGCCGGTGGGGCCGGTGGCATCGGGCTACGACATCAGGATCGAGGACGGCAGGACGGGCCATTCCGCAACGCCCTCACGCGCGCCGGAGAGCACCGAGGTAAAAATCTTTGCCGGAGCGGAGGACAAATTCCGCTTTGACGGCTGGACCTCGACTCCCGGCGTGGTCTTTGCCGATCCGAAGGCCGCCACGACTATCTTCACCATGCCCGCAAGCGACGTTACCGTGACGGCGAGCTGGACGGAACTTTATGCCGTTACCTTCAAGCCTGAAAATGGCGGGAAGGACGATGTCAGGTATGTCGAGCCGGGCGAAACGCTGGGCGGGAATGTCCCCGCCGACCCGACATGGGCCGGCTCCAACTTCAAGGGCTGGTACACGGAAGCCAATGGCGGGGGTACGAAAATAACCGATCCCGGCACGCAGATTTTTACCGAAGATACCACGCTTTTTGCGCACTGGGCCGAGGCTCTTACCCTCTACTTCCATCTGGGGGACAGCAAGGACACCATACTGATAAAGCTGGTGGACAAAGGCGAAACGCTGGCCGATAAGCCCCGCAACCCGCAGAACGAGGACAAAAGCCTGGTGTTCTACGGCTGGACTCTCGAACTCCCGGAACCGGGCGATGAGGCAAGCTACGTCAACCTGGATACCGAAGTCTTTGACCGGGACACCGACCTGTACGCCCACTGGAAAGGTGCCCCCGGACTTGGGGAGGTAGGACCGGGAGGAGGAACGGTTATCTGGTATGAGCCTGATGGTTTCGAGGTTATGATGACGGATGGGACTTCCGAGACCTTCCATTACATCGAAGCGGCTGCGAAATCTGTAGGAGAGTATCCTTGGCAGGAAAACTTGGGCGGATCCTTTGTAGATGTTGCAGGTACGGTGAAAGGTACTACGGACGGGAATGATCCGGACGTAGTATTGAATAATGATGGTACACTGCGCCAGATAAACCGTATCCGCGGTCATTATAATACGGAACTTATTCTCAAGGCTTTCGAGAGTTCTGGGCATATGGACAAGCTGCAAAAGAGTGCTGCCGTAGTTGCTAAGAACTATACCGCGGAAGGTTTTGAGCATATGGGGTTAGGCTGGTTTCTCCCTGCGTATTCCGATCTCAAGGCACTTGCTGCTAGCGGTGTCGAGTTTACCTCCAACTTGTACTGGAGTTCCTTCCAGTACAATGCTTCTAGTGGCTATACGGTAAACTTGGAAAATTCCAACCTGGGTGGGGATAGGTACAAAACTAACACGTTCCATGTACGCCCCGTTCGGGTTTACTGATCCAACCGAACCTTGGTAGCTCAACCTGCCAAGGTTCGGTCGGCCTTCGGGGTTGATCGCCCCCCAAACGGCCCTTTCCGCACGGGTGGAAGGGCCGTTCTTTTCCACAACCCGGGTTGACATGGAGGGCTTTTTCGGGGCAGGATAACCGAGAACCCGACCGTTTTCCGGCCCGGAATCGTTGCCAAGGAGATACGATGAAACGAACCGTACTGCCGTTCCTGTGGTTGTTGCCCTTTACGATGCTCGCCGTCTTTGCCTGCGGCAAACCGGAACCGGCCTCGCCCTTGGTGGGCAAATGGCGAACCGACCTCGTGGGACTGGAGTTCCGCTCCGACGGTACCGGCCGGGAAACTTACGGCGAGGAGGAGTTTCCCTTCAAGTGGACGGACAAGGACGGCGTATTGGGGTTCGAGTTTACCGGGGATGCCTCCGGTTCGCCGATCAACTCCTTGTTGACCATGATCCTGCATGGCGAGGCAATCACCGGCTTTGCCTTTTCCGTAGTGGAGGACGGGCAGGTACTGCTGCTATCCGACTCCCACGACCACGGCCATTTCGAAATCCGCTTTGAAAGGGAATAGTTGCCGACGGTAACCGCCGAAAAAATAAGCCCAGCATCGCCTCTCGAGGGAGGCGATGCCGGGCTTTTTCTCGTCCGCTAAGCTGAAAGGCCGGCAACCGAACCCGGTTACCGGCCTTTCGGGTCAGACCCCGTGGGCCATCATCGCGCGGGCGACTTTTTCGAAGCCGGCGATGTTGGCACCGTTGACCAGGTTTCCGGGAGTGCCGTACTGTGCGGCGGCATTCTTGGCCGCGGCGTGGATGCCGATCATGATCCCCTTCAGCTTGGCATCGACCTCGTCGAAGGTCCAGGCCAGCCGCTGGGAGTTCTGGGCCATCTCGAGCCCGGAAGTGGCAACCCCGCCGGCGTTCGACGCCTTGCCGGGCCCGAAGGGAATCTTCGCGCCGAGGAAGGTCTGGACGGCTTCCGGCGTGCAGGGCATGTTGGCCCCCTCGGAAACGGCGATGCAGCCGTTCTGGACGAGGGTCTTCGCGCTCTTGCCGTCAAGCTCGTTCTGGGTGGCGCAGGGCAGGGCGATCTCGCAGGGAATCGTCCAGATGCCGATGCAGCCTTCGGTGTACTTCGCGCCCTTCACCTCGGAAACGTACTCGCTGATCCGCTTCCGCTCCACTTCCTTCAGCCGCTTTACCAGGTCCAGCTTGATGCCGTCAGGATCGTGGATGTAGCCGGAGGAATCGGACATGGCAATGACCTTCGCGCCCAGGCTCGTCGCCTTCTGCGCCGCATAGATCGCCACGTTGCCGGATCCGGAGATCACCACTTTTTTGCCTTCGAAGCCGGTATTCTTGTCCTTCAGCATTTCGTTGCAGAAGTACACGCAGCCGTAGCCGGTGGCCTCGGTCCTTGCCAGCGATCCGCCGTAGGTAAGACCCTTGCCGGTAAGCACGCCGTGGAAGATGTTCTTGATTTTCTTGTACTGGCCGAACAGGTAGCCGATTTCCCGTCCGCCGACTCCGATGTCGCCGGCAGGAACGTCCGTGTCGGCATCGATATGGCGGTACAGCTCGGTCATGAAGCTCTGGCAGAACCGCATAACTTCGCCGTCGGACTTGCCTTTGGGATCGAAGTCCGCACCGCCCTTCCCGCCGCCGAGCATCAGCCCGGTAAGGGAATTCTTGAAGATCTGCTCGAAGCCCAGGAACTTGATGATGCTGGTGTTCACCGAGGGGTGAAAGCGCAGGCCGCCCTTGTAGGGTCCGAGGGCGGAGTTGTACTGTATCCGCATCCCTCGGTTGACCTGGACCTTGCCCTTGTCGTCGGTCCAGGGAACCCGGAAAATGATCTGCCGTTCCGGTTCCACGATCCTTTCGAGGATTCCCGCCTGTTCGAATTCGCCGTTCCGCTCGATCACCGGACTCAGCGACTCCAGGACTTCGGTTAGTGCCTGGTGGAACTCCGTCTCTCCCGGATACCGCTTTGCCATGGTCTCCAGGGTTCTTGCCACGTACTGATTCATCTCAATCCTCCATAATTTATGGCGTACCGATTTTCTCGGTTATTTTACGCCGACAAGCTCCATCTCAAATACCAGAAAACTGTTCGGCGGGATCAGGCCGTTGCCCGCTCCCTGTTCCCCGTAGGCCAGTTCCGGCGGAATCACCGCCGTCCGCTTCTCGCCCGTCCGCATGTCAAGGACGATCTCGTCCCAGCCCCGGATCACCCTGCCGATTCCGGCCTCGAACTCCAGGGGCTGGCCGTGGAAGGCGGAATTGTCGAACACTTCGCCCGAAAGGAACGAGCCGACATAGTTCATCTGCACGGTTTGGCCGGAAGCCGGTTTGTTGCCGTTCCCCTGCCGGTCGATAACGTACAGTATCCCCGAGGCGGTTTCACTTGCCGTCGGCAACTTTTCCCTTGCCTTGGCAAGGTCGGAATCGCGCTGCGCCTTCGCGTTTTCCGCGGCTTTGGCGTTGATCTCCGCAAGCAGGGCATCGAAGGTGGCCTGGTCCGCCCGGAACCGCCCGGCCGCCGCCCCGTTCCGAATTATCTCCACCGAGTTGATCTTGTCGCCCTGAAGGGTGGCGTTGACCACATCCTGCCCCTCGATCACCCTGCCGAATACCGTGTGCCGTCCGTCCAGCCAGGGCGTTTCGACAAGGGTGATGAAGAACTGGCTGCCGTTGGTTCCCGGTCCGGCGTTTGCCATCGAGAGGATGCCCGGCCCGTCATGCCTGAGTTCCGGCACGATCTCGTCCGGGAAGCGGTAGCCGGGACCGCCGGAACCGCTGCCCTGCGGATCCCCGCCCTGAATCATAAAGTCCTGGCCGTCGCCGTTGACCACCGAGATAACCCGGTGGAAGGTCAGCCCGTCATAGAAAGGTTTGCCTTCCGTCGCGTCCATTTTACCTTCGGCAAGTGCCACGAAGTTGACGACCGTAAGCGGTGTTTTTTCATACTCAAGCCGTATTACCACGTCGCCCCGTGTTGTGCCGATCCTGGCGAACACGCCGTCGCCCAGTGCCCCATTCGCTGCCCTCAATGCTGCCTCCTGCTGACTCCCTCCACCCGTCTGTTGATTGCCGGTCCTTGCGCAGGCGGCAGGAATCAACAGGATGCTAAGTCCGATTCCAAGAAAAAGTCTGATTATGATTTTCATTTTTCGAGTATAACACGAAAACCGCATGATGAATAGTCGGGATCCGTCCTTCGGAAGGGGGCAGGTGTTACTTTTTCCGGCCAAAACCAACCGCCATGCCCTCCCCATGCGGCGATTTCGGGGATTCGCCTGTCCCCATGTGGTCCGAAACCGGTCAAACTCGGCACCCAAGTTTGACCGGCGGTTCCCTAATGCATATTGTGGAAGTGGATAAGCTCGCAGACCAGGACGCAGATGCTGACATGGGTCAGCAGGTGGCCTATGGCCGTCAAGCTAAGGGTTCCCTCGTCCAAAAACGAGAAAACGAACAGCAGGAACAGGCAGAGCAGGGCAAGCAACGCCTTTCCCGCCGCCCTCTTCGTCGCCGCCTTCTTCTGTTTGGTCGCTGCCAAACTTTCCGCGGAATCCGGCTCCCGAACTCCCGCGCCGATGCCCGATTCCGATCCCCGGACGGTCAGGTCGCTCATATCGCTTTCCTCCGTAAGCTTCCGCCTTGTTCGGGCGGAAAAATTTGTATCATCCTATCTACACTAAATCGCCTTTTTTGGCAAGCCGGTTTGCGGCCCTTGTTGGTGAAAGGAAGTTTTCGCCCGGCGGCGGTCCGTCATACGCGGGATGACGGGTCGCCCCGCAGGTTCCGCACGAAAGCTTTTTTGTCCGGGGCGGCAAAGAAGGCCGATCCTGCAACCAGTATGTCGGCCCCGGCCTCCCTCGCCTCGCCCGAATTCCCGGCGTTTATCCCCCCGTCGACCGAGATGAGGAAGGCCAGTCCCCGTTCCCGCCGCCTGAGGCCGAGGTTCCGTACCTTGTCCAGGCATTGGGGAATCGGCTTCTGCCCGCCCCAGCCCGGATTCACCGTCATCACCAGGACGAGATCGACGAAGGGCAGCAGTTCGTCGAGCATCGCCGACGGGGTCGAAGGTACGATGCTTATCCCGGCCTTCATTCCCAAGCCCCGTATCTCCTGAATCAACCGGTGGGCATGCACGGTGGCTTCCAGATGAAAGGTGATGGCATCGTCCTTGAGGGGGGAATCGGCCAAGGTCGAGGCAAAGGCCCTTGCCATGGCTTCCGGGTTTTGTACCATAAGGTGGATGTCGAAGGGCAGCTTCCGGCTCCGCCTGCGCAGGTCGCCGGCAAGTTGGGGGCCGAAGGTCAGCGGCGGCACGAATTGCCCGTCCATGACGTCCAGATGAACCCAATCAGCACCGGAATCTTCCATAGTAGTAACCGCCCCGCCAAAGTCGGAAAAATCGGCGGACAGGATCGAAGGTGCGACAATCGTCGAAGGCATGCCGATGAGTATGCCCCAAACCGGTACTATTGTCAAACCTTGAAAAAATGTTATAATTTGAACGTAGCCAATAAATGGTAGACTTGGGGTCATGGGGCTTCAAGTCGTGTTGCCCGATTGCGGCCGACGGGAAGCCGTTTTCGGGGCGATTGCGGTTTCATGGGCGCGTGCGGCAAATCCGGGAAAAATGGACAGGGAAAAGACGAAGGGGCTGATACAGAAAGCCTATGGACAACTCAAGGCATTCGATGTCGTCGGCTCGGACGAGCAGGGGGAAGACCTTTGCGATGACGGTCGATGCCTGGAGGTACTGAAGGCCGCCGCCGACCTGCTGGAACAGGCGTTGGACGAACAGGACCTCGAGGCCAAACATGCCCTGAAGTCGGTGGAGTGGTGGCTGGTCAACCTCTCCCGCATCGAAACCGTCCGGGATCCGTACGACAGGGGCGAGTTCATCCTGTCCAAGCTCCGGAAGTACTATTCGTTCCTGCAGACGTTGCCGGAAGCCCAGGTCGAGAATTTCGAGCTCTGCCAGTACCTGATCCGGCGGTTCGTGTTTTCCGCCGCCCTGCGCTGCTTTCGGGATCTGCTCGGGGACGGGGCCAATCAGCATGATCCGGGACTGTTGCTCCTGGTAGGCAGGTGTTACAAGGGCGTGGGCATTTACGAGGAGGCCCTCCGCTACATAGAACAGGCCGCGCGGTTCCGCCGGGAGGACGGCGAAACCCTTGCCGAGCTTGCCGACGTGAACGCCCTGCTCGGCGAAACCGGCAAGGCGAAGGCCCTTTTCCGCGAGGCGTTTTTTATCAGCCCGGAAAAGGTCAACCTTCAGATGATGGAGTCGGAGCTGATCATCCGCCTGCGGGACAAGCTGGCCAGGGAAAAGGGCTATGCCGAGGAAGAGCTTAGGGAGTGGATGCCGGTTTACGGGAAGCTGTGGGGTGTGTTCTCCATACAGCGGGAGCTCCGGCCGGTGGAGTTCGGGAGGCTGAAGCAATCGATCCATACGATGGAAACCGAAAGCCGGGGGAATCCGGGCAGGGCATCGGTCCTGCGGCCGCGGCTGATCAACCGATATTTTTGGCTGATCGATTACTACGACAACAGGAAGGAAGATGTCCTCCTTCGGGAAGAGGTCCTTATGAAGATCAGGGTTACCGACCCGGAAATCTACCAGCGGTACGTGCAATGAGGAGTTAGCGATGTCAGAGCTTGGAATGCAGACTGGGGAACCAGATGAGGACGTGGTCGGTGCGGAGACCGAGGTTGCCGGGGCGGGAATTGAGAAAACCCCGCTTTCGGATGAAGTGGCTTCTGATGAGGGGAGCCCCGAAGCCGACGGCGAAGGTGCGACGGATGCCGCCGCAGCCTCGGCCGAGATCGCGGGCCTGTCCGAGGAGGCCCAGGGCCTGCTGAAAAACCTGGGCGCCATGCTGAACGAGGAAAAGTGGACAAGGGCGACCTTGGGCAACTATTCGACGGCCCAGTTCAAGGAATTCGACACCATCCTGAAGGATGCCAGGCAGTTCAAGGCCGTGGATGCCCTAAAACGGACCTGCGACGAACACCTTTCCCATTCCAAGAACAGCATTATCGCGCTGTACCTCTCCGGAATGGTGGCCCTTTCCCATCAGATCATCGACGACGGGGCCATGGTCAGCCTGGTCGGGATATTCGTGGACAACCACAAGTGGGCCATCGTCAAGTACCTCTGCGGGCGGATTCTGGACTACGGCGAATCGAAGTTCGCCCTGCGTACCCAGATCGAGTGCTGCAAGAACGACAACGACGAGGAAGGCATCAATGCCTTTCGGGAACGGCTGGTCAAGGCCGACTACGAGGATGCCGACTCGGCAAAGCTGCTGGCCGAACACTGCGAGAAGCTGGGCAAGAACGACGCGGCGGTGGAGTACTACAAAAAGGCCCTGCACCGCTACATCAACAAGGGCATTTTCGTCAACGTGCGGGATATCTGGGAAAAGCTCCTGGAGTTCTGTCCGGAAGAGCTGGAGTTCTTCCTCCATGTCCAGAAAAAGGTGGGCAAGAACATCAGCGAGGGCAAGGCCATCGACCTGCTTAACCTCGTCTACGCCTCCCGTAAGGAAAAGAACCTCAACACGGCGATGAACGTCCTCAAGCTGATCCTTCAGTACGACGAGCAGAGCCAGCATGCGAGAAAGGAAATCGTCGAGTGTTACCGTCGCAAGTACGCCGGCCACAGCCATCTCGAGGACTACATCCGCATCTCCAACCTTTCGCAAAGCTTCCGCAACGTCCATGAGGCGATCGCTACCTTCGAGAAGCACATCGCCTTCGACAAGGGCAACTACGTTTTCCACCGAACCTGGGGAGTCGGGAAGATCGCCGCCATCGAAGGGGACGAGATCAGGATCGACTTCGTGAAGAAGCGCGATCATGCGATGTCGCTGCGGATGGCGGTCGAGGCCCTGCAGACCCTTTCCAACGAGCATATCTGGGTTCAGCGGGTAACCTGCAAGAAGGCGGACCTTCTGGAGCGGATCAAGAACGACCGGGTTTGGGCGCTGAAGACGGTGATACGGAGCTTCGGGAATTCCTGCGATCTCAAGCGGATCAAGGCCGAGCTTTGCCCGAGCATGCTTTCCGAGCGGGAATGGACCTCGTGGAGCAGCAAGGCACGGGAGATACTCAAGTCGGACCCCAGTTTCGGGGTAAGCCCGGACAACATCGACGTGTTTACCGTCCGGGAACACCCGATAAGTATCTGCGAGAAGCTGTACAACGAGTTCAAGGCCGAACGGAACTTCTATCACCGGGTCGCCATCGCCCGCAGTTTCGCCGGCCAGGACCATACCGAGGACGACCTGGAGTACCTGTCCGAAATGCTTGCGTACTTCGGTTCGTTCCTCAAGACGGCGAATACCTCAAGCGAGTATTCCGTTGCCGCCTGCCTCCTCCTTAAGGAGCTTTCCGGCAAGTATCCGTCCCAGATAAAGGAAGTTTCCGACAGCAATCCCCAGTTTGCCGCGGCCGTCCTTGTCAACTTTGCCGACATCTTCAAGGGAATCGGCAGCCTGTACCCCATGTATGCTGCCCTGAAGGACGGCGCTTTAAGGAAGGAACTCATCCGCCAGATACGCAACATCTACGGATGGGCCGACATCTACGTGCAACTGTTCCCCCGGACGCTGGATGCCGGCATCGTCGAGGAGCTGGAAAAGGAAAACGAGGACAAGCTGACGGCGATGACCGCCGACTGTTTCGAACGCTACCGGGAACGCCGGGAAGCGGTGATCTGGCTGTACCGGATGTACGCCGAAGCCAAGGCCAAGCTGAATGCCGTAACGGAAACCGAAACCGAGGTCAGCGAGGCCACGGTAAGGTCACGGGCGAGGGCGGCGGACAGGGTGCGGTGGTACGAGGCGGCGAAGGTCAGTTTCGAGCGGCAGATCGTCGTGCTGCTGCACCTGTTGGACATCACCCACCGGGACATCGAGAACCAGAAAGACACGGTCGAGGCCCGCAAGCTGAACCGGCAGGTCCATACCATTCTCTTCAAGGACGACACGTTGGGCAAATTCGTGGACGACTCCGGGCCGGACGTGGTTACCCGCATCTACTCCTTCATCAGCGACCTGAAGAACCTCGATCCGCAGGACAGGCTGAATCTCCGGGGCCGGGTTCAAGCGAGGTTTCCGGACTTCAAGTTCACCGAAAGCAGCGAGAAGAAGGCGCCCCAGGGACTCACCGTTACCAAGGGCAGGTTCGAGGAGAAGCAGAAGCAGCTTCTGCGGATCATGGAGACGGAGATTCCGGCAAACTCCAGGGAGATCGAGGACGCGAAGATCCACGGCGACCTCAAGGAAAATGCCGAGTACGCCGCCGCCAAGGAGAAGCAGACCCAGCTGAACACGATGGCCGAACGCCTGAAGGAGGACATCGAGCGGGCGAAGATATTCGATCCGGCGATGATCGACACATCAAGGGTTTCGTTCGGAACGCTCGTAGTACTGAAGAACGAGGCGGACGGCAAGGTCGAGGAGTTCACGATACTCGGTCCTTGGGAGTCCGATCCGGGCAACAACATCATCTCCTACCAGGCACCGTTCGGGAAGGCGATGATCAACAAGGTTTCGGGCGACCGTGTCCAGTTTACCAGCGACGGCAAGGACGCTTCCTACCTGGTGGAACGGATAAAGGCCGCTTCGTTTTAGGCGGTCCAAGCCGTCGCCGACGGCTTGGACTCAGGCGGTTTGCGGGGCAAATCTTTACCCGGTAAATGCGGGGCGTTGCGGGGCAGGGCCCCGCAGAGGGGGGAGCGTAAGAATTGCTACGTGCCAAGGGCGGGCCAATGCACCGTAGGTGCATTGGCCTCGGAGTTTTGCGTCGCAAAACTCCAGACCGTAATTGTAGCAAATCTGGAGCGGGGGGGAGACTTCCCCCGCATTTTGGAATTGGCTTCCGGTAACCGACTTGACTCTTTTGACGTTTTTTGAGCATGCTTAGGGAACCGTTGATCGAACGGGGATGCGATGCTTCCCCCGAGGTCGGCGATTCACCGAGACAATACGGAAGGTTGTAAGATGAAGACAGTGTTTGTAAAGCCGGCGGAGGTCCAACGGAAGTGGTTCCTGATCGATGCCGAGGGCAAGGTACTCGGCAGGGTGGCGGCAAAGGTCGCATCCATCGTTCGGGGCAAGGAAAAGGCTATTTTTGCGCCCCATCAGGAGATGGGCGACTATGTGGTGATCGTCAATGCGGATAAGGTGCTGGTTACCGGCCGGAAGGCCCAGCAGAAGATGTACTACCGGCATTCCGGCTTCGTGGGCGGGCTGAAGAGCATGAACTTCGAGAAGCTGATCGCCCGGCACCCGACCCACCCGCTCGAGCTTGCCATCAAGGGGATGCTGCCCAAGGGTCCCCTGGGAAGGCATTTGGCGAAGAATGCCAAGGTGTACGCCGGCGCGACCCATCCGCACATGGCCCAAAATCCCACCTTGATTGAGTTGTAAGGAGCTATCGTGATCAAGAACCTTGGAATCGGCACGGGCAGAAGGAAGACCTCGGTCGCACGGGTGTACATCCGGGACGGGAACGGCAAAATCGAGATCAACGGCAGGGAGCTGACCCAGTACTTTACCCTGGGCGAGCATACGGGGATGGTCCGCCAGCCCTTGGTGGTAACGGACAGCGAGAGCAGGTTCGACATCAAGATCAACGTCTACGGCGGCGGGATCAGCGGTCAGGCAGGAGCCTGCCGTCACGGTATTGCCCGCGCTCTTTGCCAGGTTGACGAGGCCAACTACCTGAGCATGAGGAGCAACGGCTACCTTACCCGCGATTCGCGTATGGTCGAGCGGAAAAAGTACGGGCAGCGCGGCGCAAGACGGCGGTTCCAGTTCTCCAAGCGCTAGAAGGGCGGAATCGGGCCTGTCGGTTCGACCGTTTTTCCTTTGGAGAGTGCCGAATTAGGGCGACGGACCTTAATTCGGCCGGATAGCTTTTTCGTATGAACGTAATTTCGCTTGGTTTTGGGGCGGAAAGCGACATCCGCCATGTCGGGCTTTCCGACGGTTCCTCCCTCCTGTTCCGACTCTGTTATCTTTCCCCCGACATTTTCGACGAAAACCTTTTCTGGCCCGATTCCCCGGACTGCATCGTCGGGCGGGAACTCGAACCGGGCGAGGAAGAGGCGCTGCTCTTTGCCGCCGAATGCCTTACCGTGGAAAAGGCCGCCCTGAACCTGGTTGCCTATGCCGAACAGAGCGTTTTCGGGCTTAACCGCAAGCTGGCCCAGCGAGGGCATGGCAGGGCCGGCATCAAGGCCGTGCTTGCCCGGCTTTGCGACCTCGGGCTCGTGGACGACGAACGCTATTGCCGGTTTTGGCTGGAAGCCCGGCTTGCCAGGGAAGGGATGAGTCCCGCGCGCCTGTTGGCCGGGCTTTACGGCAAGGGCGTGGCCCGGGGCCCGGCGACCTCGGCCGTCGAAGCCCTGCTGGACGACGATGCCGAGGACCTGCTCCTTGCGAACTTTGTCCGAAAGCTGGAACGCAGGGGAACTTCCACCGGCGACCCGGCCCTGAAGTACGTGCTGAGGAGGGAAGGCTTTTCCGGCAGGGCGATAGAGGTTTTTTTGGAGGACGGCTGATCCTTCTGCGGGGAGCTTTGCGGGGAAAAGCCCTAAGCGGCTGCCGAAATAGTTTTGTCTTTTTTTCGGAAAGAGGATTGACTTTTTTGAACGAACGGTTCATACTTAAGCTATGGCTGGCATGAGCCGTCCCAACATAACTTTGACGCAACACGCAACACGCAAAATTTTGCGGGCTAACGCTTCTTTGTCAAGTACCTGACACCGTAAATCATTTTTCAGTTCATTATTTTCCCGTTTCGGATGTATCGGCGGGATTCGTTCCGTCTTTGTATATCCCTGCCCTTGTGGGCGGGTAATCTTTCGGATTTCAGAATCCGCGATTGCCCGCAAAGGCGCGGGCGATCCAAAAAAACGGAGGTTCCCATGAAAAGGAACGCGCTCAAAGTTACGGTGCTTGTCGCGGTGGTCGCGGCAATTGGATTTTCGGTTACCGCCTGCCCAAACAATACGGAAGAAGAGTATACGGGAATAGTTCCGCAGGAATTGCTGGGAACATGGATTTATGATAGTAAATATAGCTTGATATTTTCTCCTGATTCTTTACGTGAAACCCAGCAGGGCAATGAGTTTCTTATGAAGGTTATATCGGTCGAAAGTGGCACCAACAATGAAACAGATAGTGCTTTTTATCCACTCTTATATACGCTTAAATTACTTATGTTAGAAG
>Ga0131853_10015530_pt1 | contig 13921 bp, 8 predicted proteins | sample TergutLab28metaG_FD_92764 | JGI IMG/M metagenome (GOLD analysis project Ga0131853, IMG submission 92764) | Labiotermes labralis P1 segment gut microbial communities from Petit-Saut dam, French Guiana - Lab288 P1 (version 2) (version 2) | ecosystem: Host-associated > Arthropoda: Insects >... | reverse complement strand
TAGTGTTTGTTGTGGTACGTTGAAAACTCTGGATGCTTTGTAGCTCCCATTTCCTTGTTCCTTATAGCCTCAATAGCTGCCTTCATTCTTTCGGGGTCCCATTTTTTCCTTTGAGCCATCTGTAATATTATATAACCTAGAAGCAATAATTCACAAGGTACTGACTTCCTAATATGGGGAGCCCCATATTAGGCTCTTCAAACCTCCCTATAATAGGCGCAAACAGGTGCTCAAGAAAAAGGGTGAATAAAACAGGACATAAAATTGCACCTATGAAACAAAGCTAGGGTTTAAGATTGCACTTAACAGAGAACTGAGCACCAAACTAATTCAGAAAAGTAGCTTATCTTCAACGCTCGTGAGTCACAGTTTAGCGATAAGCAAAAATTTCACAGCGCATCAAAACAAAGACACCTACTCAGTACCGAAGTCCTGAGCAACTGACAGTTTATACTTTGATTACAAAGAACAGCCTCATGTGCTTGATCATTTACATTCTTCAGCAGAGAGCGCAGCACCTCCTGGTATGAAATAATGCACCTCCCCATATTAGGCGACTTTCCCCTATACCCTCTATTTAATTCACCTTTGTCTATAGGTATGAAATTGATTCTGATCCTTGAATGGCAGTGTAAAAAAATGACAATCATGCTCTTAGAACATGTAATCAGGCAAGTCAAAGAGACAGGATGGGCAGAAAAATTGGTCTTTGTTTTATTTGTTGGGAAAAAATAACATTAAGAATGAAGTAAATGTTCTGTAACAGGTGATAAAAAATTGTCCTAGACATAAATACAGAGAAATGAATGACATGGGCTTGAAACAAAACTCAGGAAAACAATTAGAATATGCCATATTAGTAATGAATGATCATTGTTTATTTTATGATGCTATCAGTTGCTTGCTCCCTTGCAGGACCAAGTGATTGTTAATGACTAATGAATTTGAAAGTACATGGATTAAACAGTTGAGGTATTATCCTGGCATTAATGTGGAGTAACTTAGGAATTCTATGAAAAGTCTCAGGCCAGCAGATCTCTAAGCTGAGATTTAAACTCTAGATCTCCCACAAATGAAAAAGACTGCATTCCACCCAACAATGATATGTGGTGGATTCATGGTAGACACAGAGGAATAAACCCTGGATATATTTCTATCATTCTCTCACATTCTCTTACAATTGCATTCAAAATCGCTGCATATATACACGTGTAAATATATAACAAAAAATTTTTCTGTTATTTTGGTGAACTAGACATGCATGTCAGATGGGGTGGCAGGGAATTCACAGAACCTCATCATGAGTGGTCATGTGGAAAGAATAAGACATGTTCCAGAGACATAATCAGAGCAGGAGGTGCAATGAACTGACTCAGGATCATGCACACTGGTGAAATTTTTTCTGTGTCAGTACTGTGCATATAGCAGCCATTGCTAAACCCTACATATTCTGTATTTCCACACCAGAGCGTGACTGGTAATGAAAACGTACAACCAATACCTGGCTTCTGTTTTATCTGTCTGAGCTACTTCTTTGAAGGTATCCATTAACAGAGTCCTATTGAGGTTTTGTCCCAGTTGGTGGAACACAGTTCATGACAGCCAGTCAGCAAGACTCTTGTGTCTCAGCTGTTTCAGTCTGTGTGTAAGTGCAACATGACTTCGGCCTTTCCCCTTACCAAGTTGTGAGTTCAAGCATACTAGTAATTTAAAACATGAAATATCATCTGTTATCTCACATTCTGAAAAATAAATAATAATTTTTTTTTCCCCCCCCCCTAAAATTTCCAGGTATAATCTGTTGACATTTCTGGTCCCTGCCCATGATAAGAATGAAAGAATTAACTAAGGAGGAGAGAAAATTCATAGAAGAAGTATTTGTTCCCAGTAATATGGTGATGATGAGCATTTTTTATTAATTACTCTTGTATATACTTGTGTCAATGAAAGGTAAGAGGAAAATTCACTTGTGTACTGTTGAGGTGGGAGGGAAAAGGACTTTATGTTTTGGAGTTTGACACTCCTGGGAAATAACAGTGTTAGACAAGTATGAAGACTAGTATGGGCATTTTTTGTGCCTACAGTTCTGTTCTTATCTTTAAATTTATTTATGTACAGGGTGCACCATGAGTAGGCTTGTGGTACTTTTTAGTTGTGAGAAAGTGATGGCAGTCATTAACATCATACAAGTTTGATATATCGGATACTCTTTTGTATTCCAGAGCGATGGAATTGGTGAAATGTGTGTGTAGGGTTAGACAGGCTATTTTTGTGTGCATGTGAATGTAGGTTATCTGGTGTGTGTGTGAAGATCAGTGAACGAAATTTCATATGCCCTCAACACACAAGAAAAGATAATATTTATGGTTGTATGACAACAGGTACACAGATCCATTATGTGATGCTGCAGAAAGCCTTGTGTAAGCTCTGAATTGGCCTAAGCGTGCTTGCTTGTACAAGCTTGGTTCTTAGTGTCATAATTTGAAAATCACATACTAAGTTACTACAAAACTATATTATGGTGAAGAAATGGTCAACTATATGTGCTGTCACAAAACTAATACAGTAAAATTCCTTTAATCTGGCACCCACAGGACTGGACACATGCTGAATTATCAAATATACAGGATTATATAACAGTACATATACTGATCTAAGTTCTTACACATAATTTTTTGTTACTGCCCTTCTGTTGGGGCTGCACAATTAATCAGCAGAGTATTCCATTCGGATATCTCGTTTAGGAACATTAGGGTCCCCTTTCATGTTTAGGGGAGTTCGTTTGTTTTCTACCAGGGTTGCTGAAGGACCACGAGCCTGTGGATGAGTAGTCTTCATAGCTGCAGAAGTTGATTGAGTAAGAGAAAATAAAGTAATGGAATCACTTCACCTACTGGATTTTATCAATGCTGAAACTTTCAGACGTGGGACTGTTTTCCTCCAGTGCCAAAGTATTGTTATTTCCAGATTAAAGGAGTTCTAATGTATCTTCATATGGAGCACAAAGTTTAAATACTATATTAGAGTGCAAATTCACGCCTGCAGCGTCCATGCTATTAAGAAGGTCAAAGTAGGGATCATGGAGTGCAGCTACTAGTCTTCTGTAATCTCTCTTCTCCAGGTGGTCTACCAAATATTCCAATTCTGGCATATTTAGGTCAACTGTGCCCAGAATTTCTACAAGCCATATGAATGTGGTAAGCAGTATCCGTGAGACAGTGAAAATACATCACTACTACTATTCTGCAGGCATTTAGTCATCACATTAGTATTTATTTGTTTCAAATGCTCATCATTAGTCATTCATTGTAATGATGTTTATGATTATGCTATCACAGAACTTGCAACAAATCTCAATACATGTATGGAGTCAAGCACAAGAATGCATGTCTTGGTGAGGTGTTTGTCAGATATATATCATTGTTTTCCTGAACAGAACACTAAATACACTTGCTCATTACTTGAAAGCCTTCGTATGACTATTGAAGGAAAGTCATTTTAATAAAATATCACGAGTGTGGTTCTGCATTTCTTGAGCAAATATATTCATGATACAGCTAGAGCTAGTTGACCTCTTGGGTAATTTGGAATAAATTTATGACAGCCAGCATAGTCGCTGGATTCAGTCATTGTGATTATTACTAATGGGAGTTTCTCCATGGCAACATCTGTGGGAATAATCCACATACAGTTGAAAAATTCAAGACACAAATCACAGCTGCTGTGGAGAGTAACAGTAAAGAACCCTGACTAGTTACAGAAAGTTGCAGTTTACTTTAGCAAATGACACTGAATGCACTGGCATCATAAATTAAAGCTCTAATATTAAAAAAAAGTTCAAGAAACAATTTCAGTGTACAATACATCTGAAAATACAGGCTCTCAAAAATGGAGCTCCTTTCTCATAGCTCAGAATCTAGTGTTATCACTGCAGTAGTATATTGTTTGAAAAACATGTTAAAGATGGAAGGAGGAAAGAAGTTGTGAAGATCTCGCCAAAAACTTATGTTGTTTACTGTGACAACTTAAAAAAATCCTTCCTTTTACAATTTTCTGGAGATCACACTTCAAGCAATCTAATGATTCTGCAGAAAGCTCCATTTCTAGGCTATTTGGGATTTAGTTCTGCAATGACTAGACATATGAGTATGCTGACCTCTTCACAAAGACATGGCAATATCTGTGTGTTGTATTGTGTGGTTGTATTACATGTGACTTAATGCAGTATCACTTTCAGTTCATTTATTTTCCTGTAATGCAAGCAACCCCTATATTCTACTGTATTTTGGGCTTATGTACACTCAACCACAAACAGTTATCGGTGTTTCATTATTGCTATATTAACTGCTTTTTGATCCCCCTTCCCTCCCTGAATGGAAAATTAAAGTAAAAAAATAAGACCGTGTTTCATTATTTGAAATAAAAATTGTTCAAAACGCCGAATGACAGGAACCAGATTTGCATATTATACGAGACTTTACAAGTAACTTTCGTCCACTCTACAAGAATTATTTGACTTGTTCAAGATTTTTTGTCATACCTAAGTCGCTTCTTTATCGGATTGTCGTGGAAGTAAAGGCCATATAGACTCATAGGGACATTATTACGGGGCATACTTACGCTTTTCAATATAGTTCCTTTCATTCCTCTGTCGCTGCTCTTGAACCTCATTACTATCCCCTAGAGTACATAGCTAATCACAGTATGTATTTGGCTAAGAAGTTGTTTGTTCAGGCGAAACTCAATGTTGCAAAACTATCCTCACTACAGATGTCACACAGCATTTTGTAGGGAAATGATGTCTCTGCTTTTTTTTAACACTCAAAGTAATGAAAAACGTCGTAATTGCAATCTACAGATAACCACGAAATATGCGTCTTATATGGTGTACCAACTTTTCGTACGAAGAATCGTTTTTAAGAGAATCGATAAAGTTCGTTTTGAGCTTCCAGTAAAGCGGCAATTATATTTGGTTCCTACGAAACCAAAAGTTAAAGCTGCTAGATAACGTTTAGTGTAGACTCCCCAAAATTAAAATTCATGCAACCAGTCAGTTTGGGGGATTGTGCATGCGTATGGACGTATAGGTCCCCTTTATAGTTCATTTTATTCCCCTTGTGCAGCAGTTGTAGAGAGTGGGGTTTGAGTTTTTAACGGTGATGACTATGAGGTTGGTGCTGCCTGGAATGTGACGCCTCGTAGTCTGGTGGAGGTTTATGGACATTTCAGAAGTAATTTCTGCCTTCAACTGGCAAGTACTTCTGAAATGTTGGTACACGTTTAAAACAACACACTGCTCACATACTTGACGGCAGCAATCTTCACTTTTAAACAATTTTACAGCACCCCTAATTTTATGCAACTACAGTTCTACCGTACTGGCGACATGCATAAAAATGAGGATCGCTGCTAAATCGACACTCATCACAAGCTGCATGTACAGCTCTGAATTATGAAAACTGTTCATCATTGTTCCGTGGAAACAAATGTAGCCCGTAACGGCTGCACTGCTGAAAGACACGTCATTTAACCCTTTAAACGCTGAATTAAATCCCATCTGCCATTTGTTGGCATTATTAGGAGCTCACCATATTCTCCACGTTATCAGACTAAGGGTTAATACACACATGTTATCTATTCAGGGTAGGTGCTACTCACTTGCCAAACTAGGCAGTATCCTGGGGCGCCAACGTCCGAGGTCTACACAAATTTTCAAGACGCTGATACAAGTATAAAAGTGTGAATATGAAATCTTAATTATGAAGGTACGAATGACAAAGTCTGATGAGAATTATTTTCAAAGAAATATTATCGTGGAACTGTGTTTTATGACAACGACATTTTTTTTCTCACAGCAAAACTTGGCACTTCGTTACGGGTTTGGGATTTGGGTCAGAATGTGGAATATAATATGATAATAATGTGCCTGGTGATTATTTTACTTCTTCAAAAGTTGCCTTGTTTATGTATGACGGAACCGTGCTACGATGCATCTGTAGCAGATGCATTATGTATTGAATGCATACGGAAGTACCTTGCACACGATTCCAAGTCCCCCCCCCCCAATGCGATTCTCTACTTGCCTGCAGTGTACAGAATGACACCTGCATAACATTTAATATAGGCTTAAACAAATTATGTACACAAATATTACAAAGAAATAACAAATATATTACCAGTTATTTACAGTGCCGTATGGTGCTCTAACCTGCCCATGTTAGCGAACAGACTAATGCATTTTATTCTGTCACAAAGCATAGCTGGACTGTTAATACAGCTTCTGGATGTAACAGAACCTTGAAGATGCTATATGTAGTGTGCTGCTCTCTGAATATAATGGTAAAATAATGTAATATCTAAATGCTTACGATCACAAAAAAAAAAAAAGAAATCAACAAGAGAGGCACTGTAAGTATAACGTAACATTGAGGATCGTTCGTGCAACCATTGTTGCGGTGGAAAAATCAATAATAACTTGCGCGAAGGGCAAGTTGACTTCCCCCTGTCTGTTAGCAATTCCTGCGTTTGACCGCATAGCTGGGCTCAGTAACAGACACCTAAACTCTAACAGGAGATTATGCTTACGCTAACGAATTTGAAGTCAGGCGGAAGGCCTTGACTGATCTTGTCAAAGACTAGAGCCTAGTTTGCCCTGGACTAAGTATGGGAGTAATAAACTTTGGTTGGTTGGCTGTCTGGGTTCCGAGCCCAGACTGGCTCTGTCGCATACTGGAGTTATGCGACGTTTTATCAGGCGCTTAGGTGAAGCCGACGCGCCTGGTGGAGGGAAGTGCAGGTCGTGCCCCGACTTTGCATCGAATACCCTGGCATTTGCCTTACAACTGAGGAAAATCACGGAAAACCTCAGTCAGGGTAACCGAAGGGCTCTCGGCTGACCAGCGCCGAGCGCGATTCGTTTTGTCGACTTGGCTATCGCAGGCGATGGCCTCGACTGGCCTGCTGGCCCCTGCCGTCCTTGGCTTTCGCGTCAGGCAACGGGGTCAACCCTCGGTCAGCGTAAGTATGTGCTGAATAGCCGTACTAGGGTGTTCCCCACATCAGCTAACTTTGAGTCTAAGCTCTCAGTCAGGGGTCTGATGTGGTCGGCAAACAGCGGAACGCCCAGATCCTCGTGTATCTGCCTGTTACTTACGTACCACGGGGCACAAGTAGCGAGGCGGAAACACTTGGATTGTAACACCTGTAGCCTCTGGACATGGGTGCGGGCAGCGCACCTCCAAGCGGGGACGCATAGTCAATCATGGGGCGGATGTTGCTGCTTGTATAGAAGGACTCCGTTCCTGACGGAGAGATCACTCTTCCTATTCAGGAGAGTACCTAGCATATCCATCTTTTGAGCAGCCCTCTTCCTGACGTGATCGATGTGAGGCGACCAGGTATCTAGGGTCACCCCAGATAACGAGTTGTTTCGACCCATTGGTTTGATTCCCCGAAGACTCTTACTGGTCGTGGCTGGATGAAGCGCCGTCCGGCACGTGCGAAGATTATCGCGGTATTCTCAGAGACATTAATGGCGATTTCCATTCACTCAACCACACCGTTGAAGGTCGTTGAGGTGCGGCTCCAGGTAGCTGACGAGCAGCGTCGGCTTACGGGACTTGGTTATGATGGCCGTGTCGTCCGCGTAGAGGGCCAACTCGACGTGGTGCGCGGGTGAGGGCATGTCGTTGACATACAGATTGAAGAAGACATGGGAGATCAATCCCCCTTGAGCAACCCCAGGCCGCATGCCTCGACGAGATGACGTGGTCGTCTGGAATGACTCTTCGAACGTCCGACCCTTGAGGTAGGATGATAGTGTATGGACTATGTAAGATGGGAATATGAGGAGCGTTAGCTTGTAGAGGAGGCCATCGATCCGGACGGTATCGAAGGCTTTGGCCACGTCGAGGAAAACTGCGCCGGTGAGTCTCTTTTCGCCGAAATTCCTGGTTATTCTTTCAACGAGGCGGGCCAGCTGCAAGGACGTGCTATGTCTGGGTCTGAACCCAAACTGCTCGTCTCACATCAGTCCGCTTTCATTTACTACGTGTAAGATCATAGCTAACAGGATCTTTTCAAATAATTTACCAATCGTGTCCAAGAGACTAATGGGTCGATAGGAAGAGGCCAGTGCTGGATCCTTCCCCGGTTTAAGGATAGAGATCACTCGAGCGTGCTTCCACTTTTGGGGAATGTGATGGGTGCGGAGAACTGCATTGAAGGTACGGGCGAGGAGGGAAACCGCTCGCTTGGGAAGATGCTTCAATGCCCTGTTCGGTATACCGTTCGGGCTCGAAACCTTGCTGACCTTGAGACCCCTGATGTCTTCGTGAACCTCGTCAGGGGTGGTTAACTGGGGCTCGCTGGCAGGGCTTAAGAAGTAAGACCTCAGCGCCACGTCAACCGTCTCAATAACTGCCGGGACCGAAGGATCGGTCACCGACTGAAACTGAGCCTCCAGATTGTCTGCAAGGGCTTCGGCTTTCTCAGAGTCTGAGAGAGCGATTCCCCCTGGGGTGGCCGGGGGGGGGGGATGGAGTAGGAACTTTCATCACCCGCTTGGTCATCCTCCACAGCGATTGGTCTTCAGGATCGAGGGTTTCGAGTTTAGCGATCCACTGGTCGTTTCTCCACTCGTTGAGCCGGCGGGTCACCAACCTCTGCAGGCGGTTTACCTCGGCTTTCAGAGCTGGGTCCCTGGTGATCTACCACTGCCTCTGCAGCCGGTTTTTCAGGCGTATCTCATCCTGAATTCCGGCCGGTATCGGAGGCCATGGGTCGTCACGCGGGCGACGCTTGAAAGTTGACGCTGCCAGAGCCTTCAGAACGGCGCCGGAGACGTTCTCAACGCAAGTGTCGATTGCCATCTCGTTGTGCAATTCCGGATCGAACGGAATTAATTCTTCCAATTGAGTTTGGAAGTTGGCCCAGTCATTGCGCCTGAAATATTCTGGGCGTGTATTTATAGCCTTGCGCATGTGCCATATTGCCATCTGTGGACAGCCTGGGTCTACAATATTTTTTCACATTAACTCATGCAGCACGATTTTCGGAGGGAAAAAAGTTACTGAACTAAAATGTGTGTTTTGATTTCCTCTTACAAATTTTTTCTGAAACACTTCTTTTTTAAGATGAATTCAGCGAGATATGATCAAATATGTATACTGGTCTTCATGTAAAGTACCAGTTATTCTTATCGTATTTTAATGAAACTGAATTTTCTCGACATATTTTCGAAAAATAATCAAATATAAAATTTCATGAAAATCCATTCATTAGAATCCGAGTTGTTCCATGCGGACTAGCGGACGGACGGAAAAACCGACAGTCAGAAAGACATGACGAAGCCAATAATCGCTTTTCGCACTTTTACCAACGCGCCTAAAAATGTGGGTGTATATGATGTAAATTTAATCACAAGTTAATTGAAGAATGAAAACCGCAACTCAAAATATGCTACTAGCATAAAGTATGTTTCAGAGTATTCATTTCTGCACTAAATACATCTATATCATTACATATAAAATTTGCAGATGTTGCACATCTAGCAGACGGACAATTTTTGCGTGCTGTAAAAAACAGGGGGAAGTTTCTAATGTCATGAGTGGTCGCTCTGAAACTAATCAGTGAAGGCAGGACAAAATGTTGATCTGCGAGAGCATAAATGAAGAAAAAAAGCATCAAAATGATGTCTTCTAATCTGTAAAGTACGTAATAATAATAATTTTGTTATTTACATGAAATGCGTCATAAAACAAGATAAAATTAATTTTATCAACATTATTTTGAAACTGCAGAAATAACATCTCAAGGAGTTCCTACACGACCTTACCAAAACTTACTACGGAACATGCATCTAAGAACTCGCCTAGGGCAGAGAACTTGCTTACGCCACCAGATTCAACTTACAATCAGGGTTGCAAATGTCTTCGAAGTTCAGGCAGACATTTATTTAGATTATGTTGCTATTTTCATAGCCCAAAGCCCGTAATAACGAGACAAAAATATAAGCATGCAGTGGTCTCTGACGTAACTTTCATACCAAGTGTTGTGATCGGTTCCTTATTTGGAAGCTGGCACGTTCACACACACGCGTGCGCGCGCGCAAACGCACGCACGCACACTTATCCTAAGGATCTCATAATCCTACTTACGTTCTTTAAGGTATGAAAGTAGGCTAATCAGTTACATATAAAGTATTATTTTTGGAACAGTTCTTGGGCTAGAGTAAAGAATATTGCTGAGGCCAGTGTTAACGGTGCGACTACAGGATCAATTGTAGCCCCTGTGCCACTGTTATATGTTAATCCAGCGATTCGCTGAAGGTCATGTATCTGACATTCTCCTAGTTTATAGTACAACTATGATAGGTTTCGTATTCGTAATCACTACAGCAGCTTGTGTATTTGGCTGTTATAACATTTCTTGCAGAACTTTGCCAGTAAAAGCATTAACTATTAAACGTGTGGCGATGACAGCCACTTGCAAAGCGACGGTCTTAGATATAAATACAGTATGAATTGTGTATTTTGAATAGCAATATCAAACTGAACCAATTAAGTAAAGTCCTTAAAAATCAGATCTGTGCTTTGTTGCAGGGATCGTGTCTATTGTCACACACACACACACACACACATGTGTGTGTGTGTGTGTGTGTGTGTTACAGCGCGACATTATGAGACATAGGGCGGTGTGGAGTTAAATATTTACGCATTCCAGACCTTTGGGATTTTATGGAGACATGTAGTATAGCAGCTGCTGTTCGGACAGCGAGAGACAAATCATGTTTTCAAATAATTCTTAGAACCCCACTTCTTTCTTGTTTTAAGAAAAGTTTAGCTTTCCATTTCAGTTAATGATATGAGTTCAGATGTGAATCAGGGAAGTGCAACCAACATAAAACAGTTTGTATGTGTATTAAACAAATTCAAAACATTCTAACTGCTATGACACCCAGATACGCTGTTCAAAAGAACTTTTGTCTCTGTAGAAATCCAGGTAAAGGTAAAGGTAACACTGTGCCCATGTAGTCTTCTTATCCGTGAAAATGTATGGAGAAATAAAGGTAAAGCTGGACGCTTTCATAACTTCTGCCTTAGATAAAGGAAATCAGTCAGCTTCACGCTCCGGCTGTCTAATCTCTGTTGAAAGAACCCCCAGGACTTACCGACTGGGCAGATGGACAGGACTTGTGTCCAGTGTGGACGCGGTGATGAAGAGCGAATTGCAGTTCGTACCGGGAATCAAATCGTGTTCATCCAACCTGTACCACTTCATGCAGTGTTGCTGTCCAGTTTACCTTATTCCATCAAACAATCTATGTGCTGCATTAATAACTCATCCCCGTTTATTTGAGTACCAAGTTCACTTTCCTGGTAGTATTTAAACGTTTAAAGCATGGGTCTCAAACCGGCGGCCCGCGGCCACATTTGTAAACTGTGTATCTACTACAAAAATTTCACAATAAATTAGGCTCGTAGGTTCATCACTGTTACTTTTCCACTTGTGGACCGCGAAACAGCGCACGATAATGCGTGTATCCCTGTACCATAAATAGTTTCGACACCTTGCTTTAAAGAAAATTAACAAGATTCTATAAATTTCTAACTTTCTAGCTTGCTAGATACAGACAGGGTAATTCAGTACAAAAACTGCTTTCCGTTAAATTTTTAGGAGAGAAAGGAAAAGCAGGAGTGGTGGAGATAACGTACATGTTGTAAAAACTAAGTCACGGGGGTCCACACTTTTTATGACGAAGCACCACACTCGATCTTGTGGGCTGGTTCGCGGGTCGCACTTAGAAAAATAAAAACAAGTGCTTACTCAACAACCTATATTAATGTGTAATATTTAGAGTACATAAACAAAATCACAAATGTGGCCGCCGTTCGCGGGTTAGAGACCCATGCCCTAAGTCTTGACATTCCGTCCTAATGTAGCAGACATATCTGTCAGCAGTTACGAAATGGCTTAAAATGTGGCAGCAAAAACGAATGTGAGCGGAGTAATAGAGATGACCCATTGCGATGCGTGCGCTTCTGCAGCTATTTCAGTTACAGCCTTTGCCGAGAAAGTTACAAGGTAAAATAGTGATTTCGAGTGATTCTCAAGGTCTGTACTGTAAAATAATGAACCAATAGGAGAATTACTTATGTCAACCGTAGCTAGAGATGGGAATTTTGAAATTCTACTGTTGAGACTTCAAAGCGGCTTTTACTGATGTCCATTTAGTTTACAATTTAATCGGAAGGACGGCGAGGAAGAGACCGCCCTTAGAAGTTTGAAGAGCAGAAGGGAATATATTAAAACTGAGTGTGTGGACTGGAGTTGAACTGGTTCTTGATGTGGTCCGTTGGCAGGATCGTACAATATGGCGGGCACCAATGAACTTTCCGGTTCCGCAAAAGGCAAGGAATTGCTTGAGTCAGTAAGCGACTGTCAGTTTCAGTTGAAAGATTCCATGCAGTTCGATGTGATATTGCGTGTCGAATTGAGCGTACTTGTACTGTGTTTATGAGAGCTGGTATCGCGATGTCACGGTAGGGAGTTCTGGTATTTGGGGATTGCACTGCTGCAGAGCGCTGTTAACAAGTTCTTTTGTTTCAAACAGGACGTCCGCTTTATGATATACACTATAAGCATCTCCAGCCAAAGATACAAATTTTGCAGTTTGTGTGGGCAACTTCCGCACAGGTAAGCTTTTAAGCGTATATGATTAATTGATGAATGGGAAAGTGTATGAAAGTGCTGTAAAGTAATCGGAAGATCTTGTTGAAAATTGCAATAAAAATGTACAATTGTGTGCATATTTCCTGTCTACCTGCGCAATAGTTTTGTGTTTTCATCCAAGGAGGTCCCAACTCTACCACAAAAACATCCATACGCTACAAGAGTGAAAGTGTCTACTCATATAAGATACATACAGTTTTAAATTATATTTTATGGGTTTTTAAGTACAATTGAACCTGACGTTAATTACCTGCGGGTAAAAAATTAGCGTTGCATAGCTGATTACACTACAGATTAGACTATGTACGAACACATATATTACACCACAAAAAGCGACACAACTTCCTGCAATTCGAAGAAACGAGTGATTCTGTAAAACTTAGTGTGCTAAACATTCATAAGAATTCGAACATTTCAGGTCACTTTCCATTGCGAATGGAAAGATTCAATTTTGAACAAAAAAGAATCAGACGTACAATACTCGGATTTACGTGGCTTTTTCGGGCAGTCATTGAACGATATAAAAACTACCCCGACCAGTGTTTCAGTGACTCTATATTAACTAATAATTACGCGTTTTCCAATCCCCAAGATGCATCATTAGGGCGTATTACACATTTTCCTGTTTTTCAGAGAATTCACAAATGTAGTAAAATACAAGGTATGTGGCGGAAAGTTTGCGGAAATGCTTCATCGTCACAATTGGTGCTGTTACGTTACCGCTGCGCTCCATAACAAAATTCATCGTCACACAAAAGCACTTGATATACATACGTAGATTTCCATGTAAAGTGTCTGCGAGTTGTTTCCGGTTTTAAACAAAATCAGAATGTATCAACATAGTTTAGTATAAATCCTAAATATTAAATTTCATGTAAATCCATCACCTGGGATTCGCAATGTTCCATGCCAAGACAGAGAGACGGACGGACAGACATAAGAAGGCTAGTAGTCGCTATTTGTCTTCGGGAAGCCATAAACTCTTGCTTTGTACTCGCAGTTGTCATGCTGTACATTTCGTTTGAAACGCTCCGTGAAATTAGCTATAAGAAAAATGTTTTCAGCCATTATTGCACCGTCAATCTACGCCTGGTGTCCAATGCTGACTTTCGGCTGTGCCGGTATGCTGAAGAATTGACACACTAACCTCACCAATGTAACAGTGGGTTGTCGCCCTCCTTTGAATCTT
>Ga0131853_10015529_pt1 | contig 13921 bp, 10 predicted proteins | sample TergutLab28metaG_FD_92764 | JGI IMG/M metagenome (GOLD analysis project Ga0131853, IMG submission 92764) | Labiotermes labralis P1 segment gut microbial communities from Petit-Saut dam, French Guiana - Lab288 P1 (version 2) (version 2) | ecosystem: Host-associated > Arthropoda: Insects >... | reverse complement strand
GCGGCCGGACCGGTGCTCCCCGACCCGCCCGCCTCCGGAATCGCCCGAGCGCAGATCTTCGACAACCAGGTCCCGGACCGCTCCGTCTACGCGGGACTGGTGTACTTCGTCTGGGGCGCCGGCAGCCTCGCCCAGCCGGCCGGAGCCGTGAGCTGCGGCTACCTCCCCGCCTTCCGCGACTACGACCGCACCCACACCCTGGCCTGGTTCCAGGCGAACCACCCCGACTGGGTGGTCTACCAGGCCGACCGGACCACGCCGGCCTACGAGTTCGGCAACACGACCTACCTGCCGATCGACTTCACCAACCCGGCCGTGCGCACCTACTACTACGACACCTACGTCCAGCCGCTGGTCGACGCCGGCTATCCCGTCGTCGGCTTCGACAACGTCGGGACGTTCAACGGCTACGGCAACTGCGGTCACTTCGACGCGGCGGGCACCTGGGTCCAGCAGTTCAGCGGGGAGCGCGTGGACGACACGTGGGCGGCCGCCGTGCTCGACTGGCTCGGCTACCTGGCCGGCCGCCTGCACGCCGCCGGTGTCGGCATCGCCGCCAACCTCACCTGGAACGCGTCGGTGAAGACCGCCGACATGCTCCAGGCGGTCGGCCTGGTCGACGTCTACGTCGACGAGCAGGGCTTCACCGCGCACCGGGTGGCGAACTACAACGACCAGGCGTGGCAGGACAAGTTCGACTTCGTCCGGCAGGTCGCGCCGGGCACCGCGTACGTGTCCATCAACCAGACCGCCACCGCCGACCTCGCGGACGCCAGTACCGCCCAGGTCGACTGGGTGATCGCCAACTACCTGCTGTACCGGGAGCGGCGGAGCATGCTCGCGCTCTGCGGCGACCAGCAGTACCACGTCTTCCTCGACCGGCTCGAACTGCACACCGACATCGGATCGCCCACCGCCGCGCCCTCCGTGGACGCCGGGGGAGCGCGGGTGCGCTCCTACACCGGCGGGCTCGCCGTCGTGAACCCGTCGTCGACCCAGACCACCACCACCGCCCTGCCGGCCGGCACCTGGACCGACCTGCACGGCACCACCTTCACCGGCCAGATCGTGCTGCCGCCCAACTCCGGCACCGCCCTGGCCGGGCCGTCCTGACCGGACCTCCCCTCCCCTTCCCGCGGGGCACCAACCCAGAAGGAGCAAGTGTGAAAAGCAGACGCATACTCGCGACCGTCGTCGCCGGGCTCGTCGCAGCGGCGGCCGGGGGCATTGCGCAGACCGCATCCGCCACCGCGGCCGACGGCGGCCCGGCCGTCCAGGCGGCCGGCACCGCCGCGTGCCCCGCACCGGCCGCGAACCTGACGCTGCCGGACCCGCCGGACCACGGCATCGCGCAGGCGCAGATCTTCGACCGCAGCGTCACCGACCCCTCGGCCTACGCGGGGCACGTCTACTACGTCTGGGGATCGCTCAGCGCGCAGCAGCCGGACGGAGTGGTCGGCAGCTACTACACCACGGCCTTCCGCAACGCGCCCCTGCGCACCTACACCTACGACTGGTTCCTGGCGAACCACCCGTCGTGGATCGAGTACACCGCGGACCGCACCACACCCGCATGGGAGTTCGGCAACCACGTCTACACGCCGCTGGACATGGGCAACCCCGAGGTCCGGCAGTGGTACTTCAGCACCATCATCGAACCCGCGATCGCCGCCGGGTACAAGGTGATCGCGGTGGACAACATCGGCCTGCGCAACGACTTCGGCATGAGCGGCCACTACGACGAGAACGGCAACTGGGTCCAGCAGTTCGGCAGCGACCCGGACGACGCGTCGTTCTTCACCTGGGTCAACGACTGGCTGTCCTCCCTCTCCGACGGGCTGCACGCCCGCGGCGCCGCCGGCGCGTTCAACATCACCTTCAACGCCAGCCTGCACGACTTCAGCCAGGACAAGTCGCCGGCCTGGCTCGCGGCCACCCGCAAGGCGATCGCCACCTCCGACATCTGGCTCAACGAGCAGGGCTTCACCGTCCACCGGACCGAGAACGTCACGGACGACGAGTGGCTCATGATGTACGACCTGATCCGCGAGTTCCGGTGCAAGCCGATGGTGATCGACAACAAGCTGCCGACCGACACCTGGGACCAGGCGTCCCCGGAGCAGCGGCAGTGGGTGGCGGCCAACTACCTGCTGTACCGGGAGCAGCCGACCATGATGGTGATGACCGGGCTCAAGGACTACGCCCAGTACAACGACATCCCCGAGCTGGACGTGGACCTGGGGAAGCCGGTCACCGGGCCGATCGGGCGCGGGACCGGGCTGTGGCTGCGCCGGTACCAGCACGGCATGACCGTGGTGAACCCGTCGAGCACCGCCTCCGCGCAGCTCCAACTGCCCGGCGCCTGGGTGGACCTGCACGGGGTGCGGTACTCGGGCCGGGTCACCGTGCCGCCCAACACCGGACTGGTGCTGACCCCGGCCGGCTGACCGCGCCGCCCGCCCGGCCCTCCGGCCGGCACGGTGCTCGCGCCGTGCCGGGCCCCGCTGCCGGCCCCCTCCGGGTGGGCCGGCAGCGGCACTTCCGCGCCCGGGGCCGGGTCAGCCGACCGGCAGGCCGGTCGACCCGCGGATGACCAGCCGCGTCTCCAGGCGGAGCGTGCCGGGCGCCTCGTCGCTCTCGGGGCCCTCGTCGTCCTGGAGTTGCGCGAGCAGCAGGTCCACGGCGGTGGTGCCGAGCTCCACGCCGGGCACGTGGATCGACGTCAGCATGGGGTAGGCGGCCTGCGACATGGGGCTGTCGTCGATGCCGATGACGCTCACCTCGCGGCCCACCAGCATGCCCTGCTCGCTGAGCCGGGCCATGACGCCGAGCGCGATCAGGTCGTCGTAGGCGATGGCCGCGGTCGCGCCCGCGGACTGCAGCACGTCGGCGGCCCGCATCCCGGCCTGGATCTGCGGCTCGAACGGGCCGAGTTCCAGCAGGTCCGCGCCGAACTCCTTGCTGGCCGCCACGACCGCGTCGTGGCGCTGCTTGTTGGACCAGGAGCGCCGCGGTCCCGACAGGTAGCAGATCCGGCGGTGGCCGAGGCGGACCAGGTGCTCGACGGCCTGCGACATGCCCTCGGCCTCGTCGATGACCACGCTGGGCGCTCCCTCGACCTCCCGGTTCGCGAACACCACGGGCGCGCCCTCGGCGAGCCGGCGCAGCCCCTCGACCGAGGTGCGCGGCGAGGCGAGGATCAGGCCGTCGGCCTGCTTGCCGAGGCTGCGGGCGCGGTCGATCTCGTCGGCGGCGTGCTCGTCGGTGTCGGCGAGCAGCACCGAGTACCCCTTGTCCCGGGCGCGCGACTGCACGGCCTTGATGACGGGCGGGAAGAACGGGTTGGCGATGTCGGGGACGACCAGCCCGATGGTGTCGGTCCGCCCGGACACCAGGGAACGGGCCACCCGGTTCGGCACGTAGCCCATCTCGCGCGCGACCCGCTCGACCCGGCTGCGGGTCGCCGCGTTGACCTTGCCCGGATCGGACAGCGCGCGCGACACGGTCGAGGTCGAGAGATTGCAGGCGTCCGCGACGTCCGCGAGGGTCACGGTCATGGGGGCCCCTCCGCTGGTGAGCTCTTTCCACTGGGCTGCCAGTGTACCGCAATCGCTTGTTGCCCCAGGCGCTCAGGCCCGCTCATCGTTGCTGCACATTGCATTGACAGTTGCTGCAATCGTTGGCAGCATGCGTTGCACTCCCGCCGAGATCGCTCCTTCCGGCGGACATCCAGCCTGGTGAATGACGAGAGGAGGCAGAGTGTCTGCAAGAACGCGCACCGTCGCGTCGGTCGTCTCCGCCGTTGCGGTGCTGAGCGCGGGCACGGCGGCCTGTACATCCGGCGAGGAAGCGAGCTCCACTTCCTCGGTGCTGACCGTCGCCGCGTACTCCCAGCCGACGCTGCAGGCGAACTTCAACCCGTTCTCCCCGAACGCGCTGCGCGGGACGGTGGGCCTGGTCTACGAGCAGCTCTTCGACTTCAACACCGCCGACAAGAACCAGTTCATGCCGGGCCTGGCGACGAAGTACACCTGGGGCGCGGGCGGCCGCTCGCTGCACCTGTCGCTGGACTCCCGCGCGAAGTGGTCGGACGGCACCCGGCTGACCGCGGACGACGTCGTGTTCACCTTCACCTTCATGAAGGCGCACAAGCTGCTCGCCCTGCCCCTGACCACCGTCGTCGCCGACGGCGACGGCGTCACGCTGAGCTTCTCCAGCCCCGCCTACTCGCAGATCCAGCAGCTCGGCCGGGTGGCGGTCGTCCCGCGCAAGCAGTGGGCGAACCAGAACCCCGACACGTACATCAACCGCAACCCGATGGGCAGCGGCCCCTACAGCCTCGGCCGCGTCACCGGCCAGCAGGTGAGCTTCCAGGCCCGCAAGGACTACTGGCGGCAGTCCGTCCCGGTGAAGCAGATCAACTACGTCACCACCAGCAGCACCAACCTGCTCGCCCAGCAGATGGTGCGCCACGAGGTCGACCTGGCCTACGCCGGCATCCCCAACCTGAAGTCCCAGTACCTGGACAAGGACCCGGCGCACAACCACCTCTGGCCGATCCGCGCGAGCATGAAGCCGCTGCTGCTCAACCTGCGGCGCGCGCCGTTCGACAACGTGCACGTGCGCAAGGGCATCGCGCTGGCCCTCGACCGGGCCAAGGTCGCGAACGCCTACAACCCCGGCGTGTACCAGGCCGTCGGACCGACCGGCCTGACCGCGCAGAGCTGGGGCTCGCTGATACCCGACGCGGACAAGGAGCCGCTCACCCAGAACCGGACCGCCGCGTTGCAGGAGCTGGCCCAGGCCGGCTACACGCTCAAGGGCGGGCGCCTGGTCGACGCGAAGGGCAAGCAGCTCTCGCTGGAGATCCTCACCGTCAGCACCTTCGCCGACGGGATGGCCTACGCGCAGGAAGTGGCCGACCAGCTCTCGCAGTCGGGCATCAAGGCGACCGTCCCCGGCGAGGCGCCGAGCGCGTACGTCGCCGACGAGGGCAAGCACAACTTCGACGCGGTCTTCGGCGACGCCTACGTCTACGGCTCCAACCTCTACAACTTCTACTGGAGCATGCTCTCCCCGGACAGCCCGCAGAGCGTCATCGGCTGGAAGGACGCGGGCACGACGGCCGCGCTGGACGCGCTGGCGAAGGCGGACCCGTCCGGCCAGGCCCAGGCCACCCAGGCCCTGGAGAAGATCATGACCGACCAGGTGCCGACGATCCCGGTCGTCGTGAAGGGCACCCCCTACATGTACTCCACGACGCGATTCACCGGCTGGCCCAGCGAGAAGAACCCCTACACGACGCCGGATCCCGGCGCGGTGAGCGGCGTCTACGCCGAGAAGCTGTTCCTGTCGCTGCGTCCCGCGAACTCCAAGGGGTAGCCGTGGGCGGCGTGACCTTGTCGCCGGCGGTGCCGGAAGCAGCCGCCCGCAGCCGGACCTCCCGCAGCGCGGTCCGGCAGATCTGGGGCAGCGTCCTGCTGAAGCGGATCGTGTTCTACCTGGTGGCGGCGTGGGCGGCGGCGACGCTGAACTTCCTGCTGCCGCGGATGATGCCGGGCGACCCGGCGTCGGCGATCCTGCTGAAGATGTCCGAACTCGGACCGGTCACCCCCGACCGGGTCCAGCTGGTGCACCGGCTGTTCGGCGGCGCAGCGAGCGAACCGCTGTGGCGGCAGTACTTCTCCTACCTCGGCGGCCTGCTCCACGGCGACTTCGGTCTGTCGCTCGCGTTCTACCCGACGCCGGTGTCGACGGTGGTGCGTTCGGGGTTCCTGTGGTCCGTGCTCCTGCTCGGCGTCTCGACGGTGATCGCGTTCGTCGTCGGGACGGCCCTGGGCGCGCTGGCGGGGCGCCGGCCGGGCGGCTGGCTCGACTCCGTCATCAGCCCGCTGTCGATCTTCGTGCACGCGCTGCCGTACTTCTGGGCGGCACTGATCCTGGTCTACGTCTTCGCCTTCCGGCTCGACTGGTTCCCGCTGTCCGGGGGCGCCGGGCCGGACCTCGCGCCCGGCTTCGACCCGGCGTTCATCAGCAGCGCGATCACCCATGCGATGCTCCCGGCGGCGACCATCGTGCTCACCTCGATCAGCGGCTGGCTGATCCACATGCGCAACATGATGGCCTCGGTCGTGAACGAGGACTACGTGCTGCTCGCCCGGGCCAAGGGCCTGTCCGAGACACGGGTGACCACGGCGTACGCGGCACGCAACGCGGTGCTGCCCAGCATCAGCAGCTTCGCGGTGTCGATCGGCCTGGTCGTCGGCGGCTCGCTGCTGACCGAGATGGTGTTCAACTACCCCGGGCTCGGCAGCCTGCTGAACCAGGCCATCCTCAACCTCGACTACCCGCTGATGCAGGCGCTGTTCCTGGTGATCTCCATGACGGTCCTGGTGGCCAACTTCGTCATGGACTGCCTGTACGTCCTGCTCGATCCCCGCACCCGTGAGGCGGCGTCATGACCCGTCGACTCCCCATCCGCGTCCCGGCGAACCGCAAGGTGCGGTTCGGGCTGCTCATCTTCCTGGTGCTCGTCCTGGTCGCCGCGTTCGGGCCGCTGTTCGTCAGCCACGTCCTCGGCCAGTCGCCGACCCGGCTGCACGCCGGCGGCGCCCTGGAGTCGCCGTCGGGCAGGCACTGGCTCGGCACCACCTCCTCCGGGCAGGACGTGCTGGCCCAGCTGGTGGCCGGTACCCGGACCTCCCTGCTGGTCGGCCTGGTCGGCGGCGCCATCGCCACCGCCCTCGCCGTGCTGCTCGGCGTGCTGAGCGGCTACAGCACCGGGCGGTCCGGGGCGGCGCTGACCGCCTTCGTCAACATCTTCCTGGTCATCCCGGGCCTGCCGCTGCTGATCCTGGTCGCCAGCTACACCCGCGGCCGGGGCGGCTGGGTGACCGTCGCCGTCATCATCGGCCTCACCAGCTGGGCCGGGGGCGCGCGGGCGAAGCGCGCCCAGACCCTCTCGCTGCGCAACCGGGACTTCGTCGCGGCGGCCGGCTACTCCGGCGAGTCCCGCGCCCGGATCCTGTTCCTCGAAGTCATGCCGCACCTCGCGCCGGTCATCGCGTCGACCTTCCTGTTCTCCGTCGTCGGCTCGATCGCGGCCGAGGCGGGCCTGGACTTCATCGGCGCCGGCCATGCGAGCACGGTCAGCTGGGGCACGATGCTCTACTGGGTCCAGTCGCAGGGCGCGTTGCAGAGCGGCGCCTGGTGGTGGTTCCTGCCGCCGGGCCTGTGCATCGCCCTGGTCGGCACGGCCGCCGGGCTGGTCAACTTCGGCGTCGACGAACTAGCCGACCCCCGGCTGCGCACCCGGCGGGCCACCGGTCCCGCAGCCCGTCCCCGCCGCACCGGCGGCCTCACCCCGGAGAAGGCGCGATGACCGCGGACCTGGTACTCGACGTGCAGGGCCTCGCGGTGGAGTACGGAACCGACCGGCCCGCAAGGGCCGTCGACGACATCAGCTTCCGGCTCCACCGCGGCGAGATCCTCGGCGTCGCCGGGGAGAGCGGCAGCGGGAAGTCGACGCTGATGACCGCGGTCACCCGGCTCGACCGCCCGCCGGCGCGGGTCGTCAGCGGCTCGGTCCGCTACCACCCGCGCGACGGCGCCCCGGTGGACCTGCTCTCCGCGCCGCCCGGGCAACTGCGCGAGCTGCGCTGGGACCGCCTCGCCGTGGTCTTCCAGAGCGCGATGACCGCCCTCAACCCGGTGATGCGCGTCGGCGCGCAGTTCGTCGACGTGCTGCGCACCCACCAGCGGATGAACCGGAAGGAGGCGTGGAAGCGCGCCGCGGAACTGCTCGAACTGGTCGGCATCCCGGGTGACCGGGCGCGCAACTACCCGCACGAGTTCTCCGGCGGCATGCGGCAGCGCGCGGCCATCGCGCTCGCGCTGGCCTGCGACCCGGAGATCATCGTGATGGACGAGCCGACGACGGCGGTCGACGTCGTGATGCAGCGGCAGATCCTCGCGCAACTGCAGGAACTCCAGGCCCGGTTCGGGTTCGCGATCGTCTTCATCACCCACGACCTGGCGCTGCTGGTCGAGCTGGCCGACCGGATCATGATCATGTACTCGGGCCGGGTGGTCGAGACGGGTACCGCCTCGGCCCTCTACCGCGCCCCCCAGCACCCGTACACCCTGGGGCTGCGGGACTCCTCGCCCACGCTGCGCGGCCCGCGGCGCGAGGTACGGGCCATCGGCGGATCCGCGCCGGACCTGTGGGACCTGCCGGCCGGCTGCGCGTTCCACCCCCGGTGCCCGCAGCGGACCGCGGGATGCGACACCACCCGGCCGCCGCTGCTCGTCCGCGACGGCCATGGCACCGCCTGCCTGCTGGCCCAGCCCGCGGCCGCCCGGCCGGCCACGACCCCCAACGGCACCGAGGAGGGCGCATGACCGGTCTGGCGAGCTCGCCCAGCCGCCCCACCGGGGCGGCCGGCACCACAGGAGCAGGCATGACGAGCGACACCGAGGACACGACCGGCACCACGGGCACGGGCGAGACGTCCGCGCCCGTCCTCGAAGCCGTCGGACTCACCCGGCACATCCCGATGCACGGACGCCACCGCGGCCAGTCGGTGCGGGCCGTCGAAGGCGTCGACCTGGCCCTGCGGCGCGGGCAGATCCTCGCGCTCGTCGGGCAGAGCGGCTCCGGCAAGACCACCCTGGCCCGCCTGCTGGCCCTGGGCGACCGGCCGACCGCGGGCGAGATCCGGTTCGACGGCCGGCAGTTGGACGCCGCCCGCGGACGGGACCGGAAGCAGCACTTCAGCCACGTCCAGATGATCATGCAGGACCCGTTCGCGTCCCTGAACCGGCTGCACCGCCTGCGGTACATCCTGTCGCGGCCGCTGCGGAACTTCGGCGGGGTGGGCTCCGCCGAGCTCGACGCGCGGATCGTCGAACTCCTGGAACGCGTCCACCTCACCCCGGGCCGCGAGTTCATCGACAAGTACCCGCACGAGCTCTCCGGCGGGCAGCGGCAGCGGGCCGCCATCGCGCGGGCGCTCGCCGCCGACCCCTCGGTGCTGCTGGGGGACGAGCCGGTGTCGATGCTCGACGTCTCCATCCGGCTCGACATCCTCAACCTGCTCACCGAGCTGCGCGACCGCGACGGCCTGGCGATGCTCTACATCACGCACGACATCGCCAGCGCCCGCCACGTCGCCAACGACATCGTCGTGATGTACAGCGGGCGGATCGTCGAGGGCGGCCCGGCGGAAGCCGTCACCCAGAACGCCCAACACCCCTACACCCAGCTGCTGCTGGCCGCCTCGCCCGACCCCGAACGCCTGCTCGCCGGTGACACCGACGGCACGGACGACGCCAGCGACGCCAGCGACGCCGACAACAACGGCGGCACCGGCACCACTACCGGCACCGACCGCCTGGACGCGGCGCGTGACGCCGACGCGAACACCACCGACGCGGCAGGCTGCCCGTTCCGCGCCCGCTGCCCGCACGCCCAGCCGATCTGCGCCGAGCAGATGCCCGACCCGATCGACGTCGGCTCCGGCCACTGGTCCCGCTGCTGGCTGCACCGATGACCGGCCGCGTCGACGCCCCGAAGCATCGACACCCCGAAGCGGCGACGTGGCAATGAACAGACGCCCCGACGAACCGATGAACCGACGACCGAGGAAAGGCCGATGAACACGACAGGCGCCACGCGCGGCACCACGACCGTCGACCCGCGCCACGGACCGGCGACGCTCCTGCTGCACCCGGACGACGACGTCGCGGTCGCCCTCCGCCCGCTCGATCCCGGACTGACCCTCGACGCACTGGAGTTGACCGTCGCCGGGCACGTGCCGCGCGGGCACAAGATCGCGGTGCGCGACCTTCCCGCCGGAGCGGCGGTGCGCAAGTACGGGCAGGTGATCGGTGTCGCCACCCGCCCGGTCGGCCGCGGCGAGCACGTCCACGCCCACAACCTCGCGATCGGCACGCTCGCCCGCGACGCGGTCGGCGACGACGTGGTGTCCCGGCTGCCGGCGCTGCCCGAAGGACTGCGGCTCACCTTCGACGGGTACCGGCGCGCCGAGGGCCGGGCCGGCACCCGCAACTACATCGGGGTCCTGTCGTCGGTGAACTGCTCGGCCACCGTGGCCCGGCTGGTCGCCGACGAGGTCACCCGCTCCGGCGTGCTCGCCGATCACCCGAACGTCGACGGCGTGGTGGCGCTGACCCATCCGACCGGCTGCGGGATGACGCCGGACGGATCCGGCATGGAGATGCTGCGCCGCACGCTCAGCGGCTACGCCGCGCACCCCAACTTCGCCGCCGTCATCGTGGTGGGCCTCGGCTGCGAGGTGAACACCGTCGACGGACTGACGGACCGCTTCGCGCGCGACGGCGTCGGGTCCGCCGAGACGCTGACGATCCAGGCCGCGGGCGGCACCCGGGCGGCCGTCCGCGACGGCGTCGCCCAGGTGCGGGAGCTGCTGCCGCAGGTGAACGCGGTCCACCGCGAGCCGCTGCCGGTGTCCGAGCTGATCCTCGGCCTGCAGTGCGGCGGTTCCGACGGGTTCTCCGGCATCTCGGCCAACCCCGCCCTCGGCGTCGCCTCCGACCTGCTGGTGGCCGCCGGCGGCACGTCCGTGCTCGGCGAGACGCCGGAGATCTACGGCGCCGAGCACCTGCTGGCGCGCCGGGCGGTCACGCCCGAGGTCGCCGAGCACCTCTACGCGCGGATCCGCTGGTGGGAGGAGTACACCGCGGCGAACAACGCCAGCATGGACAACAACCCGTCGCCCGGGAACAAGGCGGGCGGCCTCACCACCATCCTGGAGAAGTCCCTGGGCGCCGCCGCGAAGGGCGGCCAGGCGCCGCTCGCCGGCGTGTACGAGTACGCCGAGCGCCTCCGCACCCGTGGCTTCCTGTTCATGGACACGCCGGGGTACGACCCGGTGTCGGTCACCGGCATGGTCGCCGGCGGGGCCAACGTGCTCTGCTTCACCACCGGCCGCGGATCGGTGTTCGGCTGCAAGCCGGTGCCCTGCCTGAAGCTGGCCACCAACTCCGAGCTGTACCGGCAGATGCGCGACGACATGGACCTCGACTGCGGTGCGATCGTGGACGGTTCGGTGACCGTCGAGGAGGTCGGCCGGCGCATCTACGACGCGGTCGTCGACGTCGCCTCCGGCGAGCAGACCGCCAGCGAGCTCCTCGGCTTCGGCGACAACGAGTTCGCGCCCTGGCAACTCGGCGCGGTGATGTAGATGACCGGCCGGCTCAGCCTGCGCACCCTCGACACCGTTCCCCGTGCGCTGCGTCCCCCGGTGGATCCGCGCGCGCTCGGCATCGGCGCCGTCCACCTCGGCATCGGCGCGTTCCACCGCGCGCACCAGGCCGCCTACACCGAGGACGCGATCGCCGCGGCCGGCGGGCAGTGGGGCATCTGCGGGGTGACCATGCGCAGTTCCGCCGTGGTCGACCGGCTCGCCCCGCAGGACGGCCTGTACACGGTGCTCGCCGACAGCGGCGCGGCGGCGTCCGTGCGGGTGTCCGCGGCGGTCCGGGAGGTGCTCTTCGCCGGCGACCGGACGGCCGACGTGCTGGCGCGGATCGCCGACCCGGACGTGCACCTGACCACGCTGACCGTGACCGAGAAGGGCTACTGCCACGACCCGGCGAGCGGCCGGCTGCTGCGCGACGACCCCCGCGTGCGGGCCGACGCCGCGCAGCCCCGGCCCGGCACCGCGCTGGGCCTCCTGGTCCGCGGACTGCAGGCCCGGATGCGCGCGGACGCCGGGCCCATGACCGTGCTCAGCTGCGACAACCTCCCCCGCAACGGCGCCACCCTGCGCGGCCTGGTCGGGGAGTTCGTCGACCTGCTGCCGGCCGCGGAGGCGGCCGCGCTGCACGCGTGGATCGGCGAGCGGGTCCGCTTCCCGGGCTGCGTCGTCGACCGGATCGTGCCGGCCACCACGCGGGCCGACCGGGAGCGGGCGGCGGCCGCGCTCGGCGTGCTGGACGAAGGCGTGGTGGTCACCGAACCGTTCCGCCAGTGGGTGATCGAGGACGACTTCGCCGGACCTCGCCCGGCCTGGGAGCGGGCCGGCGCCCTCCTCACGCCGGACGCGCACCCCTACGAGCAGGTGAAGCTGCGGATGCTCAACGGGGCCCACTCGGCCCTGGCCTACCTGGGCGCGCTGGCCGGCGACACGAGCATCGCCGCCGCCGTGGCCGACGACGGCTTCGCCGGCCTGGTGGGCCGGATGCTGGCCGAGGAGGTGATTCCGACCCTCGACGCACCGGACGGCGTGGACCTGCCGGACTACGCGGACGCGTTGCTGCGGCGCTTCGCCAACCCGGCGCTGCGGCACACGACCGTGCAGGTGGCGATGGACGGCTCGCAGAAGCTGCCGCAGCGGCTGCTCGCGACGGTCCGCGCCTGCCGCGCGGCCGGTGTCGAGCCGCGCCGCACCGCGTTCGCGGTGGCGGCGTGGATGCGCTGGGTGTGGACCGACCGCACCGACGACGGCGCCCCGCGCGAGCTGGACGACCCGCTCGCCCCGGTCCTGCGTGAGGCGGTCCGGGGCTGCACCACCCCGGGCCAGGCCGTCGGCCGGCTCCTCGCGGTCACCGAGGTGTTCGGCGCGGACCTGGCCGCCGACCCGGTGGTCCCGGCCCTGCTGACCGACGCGCTGGGCCGGCTGACCGCGGACGGCGCGCGGGCCGCGGCCCGTTCCGTCGGTGCGGAAGGGGCCGCGGCGCGGTATTGAGGGCGTGCCGGCCGCCTCGCGGAGCCGGCCGTTCTCCCGGTCGGCTCGGCGGCATCAGGACGGAGTCGACGAGGTGGATCGTCGCGTTGGCGGTCGGGATGCCGCCGCAGACGATGTCGGCCACCGGGCGCTGCTCGGCCATCAGGGCCGCGCTTCCCGCGCCGGCCCTGGGCAGGGCCGGGCAGCCGGGCCCGAAGATGCCCGGGGCGGTGGTGGAGGTGCCGGTCGGGCCGGGAGAGGGCGAGCCGGTCCGAGCGTAGGCTTGAAGGGCAAGGCCCCCGAGACTCAGCGGAACGGCGACCACTGCGGCCGCCGGCGCTGTGGTGAGGGTGGTACGTGACATCACCATAGGACGAACCTCCCGAAGCAGGCCGGGAACCCGGGGCCGGACCCCTGCCGTCATACGGGGGTCCACCCCCGAAAAACAGCTCCTGACCTGCGGGAATGCATCACTGATCAGGTTCTTCCCCCATAGCGAGGTAGCTGCTGGCTCTGCCCGGCGCACCTTGCCCCGGGGCCCGCGTCGGACGGCCTCCCCACCATCGGGGGCCATGGCGAATCCGCGGTCCTCCCGGCTTCGTGCGCCCATGGCGCCCGTGATCGGTGCGGGCGGCAGGAGGAGCGACGATGGACCGTAACCGGTGTGCCGACCTGCTGCGCGTGTGCGCGATCGGTGCGGTGGTACTGGGTCACTGGCTGCTGGTGAGCGTCACCTACCGTGGCGGCCAGCTCTCCGGGTCGGACGCGCTGCTCTCCATCAGCTGGGCACGCTGGGTGACCCTGGTCCTCCAGGTCATGCCGGTGTTCTTCCTGGTCGGCGGATACGTCAACGCGCGCTCCTGGACGGTCCGGCACGAGCAGGGCGAGACGTGGACGGACTGGGTGCGCCGGCGCACCATGACGTTGATGTGGCCGACCGCCCTCTACGTGGGGACGATCGTGCTCACCCTCGACCTGGCGCGGAGCGCGGGCGCCGCCCCGGCGGACCTGGCCCGGATCGGCTGGCTCGTCGCGCTCCACCTGTGGTTCCTGCCCGTCTACCTGATCCTGATCGCCCTGACGCCGCTGGCGCTCGCGGCGCACCGGCGATGGGGCCTCGCGGTGCCCGTGGCGATGGCGGCGACCGCGGCCGCCGTGGACGTCGCCGTGCTCGGCGCGCACGAACCGGTGGTGGGCTACGTGAACTACCT
>Ga0131853_10015527_pt1 | contig 13923 bp, 19 predicted proteins | sample TergutLab28metaG_FD_92764 | JGI IMG/M metagenome (GOLD analysis project Ga0131853, IMG submission 92764) | Labiotermes labralis P1 segment gut microbial communities from Petit-Saut dam, French Guiana - Lab288 P1 (version 2) (version 2) | ecosystem: Host-associated > Arthropoda: Insects >... | reverse complement strand
CGTGACGGAAATATTTTACCTGTAAGCCCCCTGGGGGTAAAAAATAAAAACTCGAATTTTGGGGGTGGGGGGGGGGGGGGGGGAACCAGCAAGTTGGAGCAGGGTAAAACAGTTCCACGGACTGGGAACATGTGTAGAGCTTAGGGGTTAGAAGTGGCAGGTAGCATATTTCGTAATACTGGCTGCTGTTTGTGTGTCTGTGGTGAACGGAGCCTGTGAACTGTGAATAGTATTACGTGCAGGTTCGTAGAGCAGCCTGATACTGCCGTACAACGTACCGGTTGCATGTCACAGTCACATTTCATACGCGTCCGAACTGAAGCCGTTCGATAAGTCACGTGTTAAGGTTTAAAATTAAGAGACCAAGAGACTTCTTGCACACTGCCAGTACACTCTCTACAGCTACCACCACTCACCCATCTCAAGTGACGTCGCTAAATGCAGTGGGTTTGTAGCGCCAAATTCCACTTATTATTATTTTTATTATTTCATTAATACATTTTTACCATATCCGCGGGAGCCGTTACATATTTCGTGCCTGGTACTCCCACGTTTAAAATTCCCAAGTACGTGCCAAAGGTCGTCGGATGACCTCGTCGAGATGCTGTTTGTTGACTTAAAAAACTAAACTGGCCTTAGGCCAAAAATACCACATTAGTTGTACGCCCGACTAGGGTGCTAATGCTTTGCGACTTGCTTCACAGTGTTACATCTGGTACATGTTACACAGCCGTAAGCAAAACACTGATATGATATTCCAAGGTCCTTTCGTATCTCCAGTTTTCACCGCTGTAGGCAGTGATACACGATCATGGCTACACACATGTTTGGATTCATGTTATGAACCTTGCATAAGAAAGGTAGGACTGCACATGTACGTGTCGCTAGGTCCACGATCGCCATATGTGATTGGAGAGAACCGGCTTTCCTTAACCCTTTAAGGACGGAAGGTTCTCAGGCTTCACCCATCTGTCCTTCCGGAAACAGCGGCACGTAGATGGAGATAAATATGGAGCATTTGTGGAATGATGCTGGCAGGGGAAACGCGAAATACTCGGAGAAACCCCTGTCCCAGTGCCACTTTGTCCACTACGAACCTCACATGCACTGACCTGGGATTGAACTCGAGTCTCCGCAGTGAGAGTCCGGTGAATAACCGTCTGTGCCATGACACGGCTTGTTGAGAAGGAAACAAAGCCGAACCATATTGAAAGATTCACTCGTACTGCGCAGTAACCTTCCGCTGTATATGCATATCGTCCTGTCCCTCTGAAGTCAGCGGTTAAAGCGGTTATGAAACACTTTCGTTTCTTCTCATTGTGCATTCTGTGATTCATGTAAAATTTTGGTATTTATTTGGAGTGAAGTAGGGGACGTCAAACTCGGAAAGGTTGGGAACCGCTGCTCTAGATGACGTTCGAAGAGTCGCAAGACCATCCTGATGTGAGGAACTGCTCTGAACAGCAGTGAACATGGCCAGTACTAGACATGGCAGCCTGACACAATGATTGCTGGGCCAACTGTCATTCCGCTGATGACTTTGAGTGGGCTGCATAATGGGGCTTCAATTTTTCATTTAAATTCAGGGCTTCTGAATTAGGGTCGTTAGCCATTTGACGGCTGTGACGACGTCCAGTCGAATTTCGGCAGGACGAACTCTTATTTTAAAAGACGACATGGCGGGGTGGTCTTGTCATTTAACGTGCATACATACATAGGCGTTTTTTACGAAGTTAAAAATAAAGATTTAGGCGTTCTTTGCGAGCTGCCCTAGAATGCCTTATGTGGACACCACGTCCGTCCTCCTTAACACATCGGCGACCAAACTGCTTGTCGGATTTTCATGAAATTTGGTGTAGAATTACTTTACAGAAACTTTTGGATTAGGTGTGAGTGTAATGAAAATCGGCGCTGTGTCGCAGTGCCACACTTCGGTCCGTATTTCGTGACCGGTGTTGGACCGACACTCGACGCCCAACTTCTCCACGTAATGCCGTAGGGTAGAGTACTGGTAAGTTCCTTTAACATCGGCACAGTGGAAGGCACACTGCAGTTGCGGGCGGCGGTGAAATGTTGCTCCCGTTTTCTACATTTTGGCCGACTTGTATAAGGCTGGACGCCGGAGCTGTCCACAGACAGTCTCTGAGTGCTTATGAGTGCCGTGAAAGCTGCACTACACTTGCGGAAATAATGTACGTATGTATGTCCGTATTTTAAAACATTTTTCATCTTCCGTGTATTCGCTGGTGGTCATAATCCAACCAAATGCACTTTGGAGGATATGTATACTCACAGATACACATCCACTGACACAAATTATTTTGCATGATACATTATCCGACACGTTTCGACTGTGATCGAGCCGTCGTCAGGGAGATACAGTTCACGGGACTGTCCATGATATGTGAACACGTTTTCATTAGAGAGTGCAACATACGTGTCTGTCCATGTACAGGGTGTGGTGGTACTGGACACAGATTGGCCGATTCAACCTAGACTATATGTGCATATTGTTAATAGAACCATTTAAAAACAAGTCTAGAAGCAACTTGATTAATAATTTATTATCAGCGACATATTTCGGCTTTGTAAGCCATCGTCAGGCTGAATACAGAATTGCGGTACGAACTATATATTGTACTGCCGTAAGTGGTTTCGACGAGTTGTCTTACATCATAATGGAATATTATAAGAAGTGATATACATTAACTAGGTTTTAAAAAATTGTGAAACCTCTAAATTAAAACTTTAAAATGTATTTGAATGAAGGCTGACCAACTAGATGACACTTGCTTTATTATTTACTGCTCAACATGTTTCAGATGTTAATACGTCCGTCTTCAGGAGCTTGCGACTACTTGTTGCGTTGTGTAGGCTGACTTGAGGCGTGCTGGTGTTATGTAGTGGGATTGTCTGTTGGTAATGTGGTATCCGAGTGCAGGCTGAACCACTGTTCAGCCTACACTGTTCAGCCTACACTCGGATACCACATTACCAACAGACAATCCCGCTACATAACACCAGCACGCCTCAAGTCAGCCTACACAACGCAACAAGTAGTCGCAAGCTCCTGAAGATGGACGTATTAACATATGAAACATGTTGAGCAGTAAATAATAAAGGAAGTGTCATCTAGTTGGTCCACCTTTCTTCAGATATCAAGATGATGCACGGTCCAATAGGCATAAGATTTAAAATGTATGCATTATCGTAAAATAATGGTGTACTCTGGAGAATAGACGTTGAAGCGTAGGCTAGGTGGATAGACTTAAAGTTAGTGGGTAGCGCGTGTGTATATTGCACCGCAGAACTGTAATAATGTAATCTGTAACGATATAATGTGTTACTCAATTATTATACCCACTACTGCACATATATAAAATGAATAAAATTTACAAATTAAAACATTAAAAACTCTCCGACATATTTCGGTCCTAGGACCATAATCAGGGAGCCGCATCGTCCTTGCTAAAGTCACACTATAAACAGTCACATTAATTTCGCAGTACCAGTCGGGTATTGTGGCAGCATGCCTGTAATACAAATTATACCAAGTAAGTATCGTCAAAATAATTATTAGAATAATTTTGTACACAAATAATTAGGCTTGCTGGGCCGATGTGAATTTATTCTTACCGTGTTATGTAATGTTATGTTGCGAAGAGTGCCCTGCTACGGATGTGCATTCTGTGCTTCGTTGCGTGATAATGCCAGCAAGTTACGTGGAAGGATTTTCGTTGCGTTTATAAGTTCATAGAGGGGGTTGGAGTCACTGACATGTTCCTCGATTAATATCCCGTGTTGGTGGAATGCTTGCATATATAAGGCTTCCCAACAGTTCATATGTGTACCTTTTGAGCATGTTTTTAGTAGTTGTAATAGTAGACACATTACAACTACTAAAAATTGTGTATTCAGCCTGAAGGTGGCTTACAAAGCCGAAACATGTCGCTGATAAACTGTTAATAAAGTTTGCATCTAGTCTTGTTTTTTTGAATAGTTTTATTAATAGTATATTCAAACACAACGGGGATGCCATGCTTAAAAATTGCGTAGAATTAAAAAAGTGTGTGTACCAGGGCTATCCAGAAAGTAACTTACGTTTTGGAATTAAAAAAACCCAAGTGAAAGGAAACATTTTTTATTATATAAGTTTGAAAGCCACAATCTTAAACTATTTTTGGACGTAGTCGCCGTTCAAATTGAGGCACTTATCATAACGGTGCACACGCTTATTAATTCCATCGTCATAGAATTTTGCCGCCTGAGACTTCAACCACTCATTCACGCCTGCCTGCAGTTCTGCGTCGTCGTCGAAGCGCTGCTTTGCGAGCCAGGTCTTCATGTTTGGAAACAAGTGGTAATCGCTAGGCGCAAGATCCGAACTGTAAGGCGGATGATCAAACACCTCCCATCCAAAATGATCCAAGAGCTCTCGAGTGCGATTGGCCGTGTGCGGGCGGGCGTTGTCATGAAAGAACAAAACCTTGGAACTCAATTTTCCCCAACTCTTGTTTTGAATCGCTCTTCTTAACTTTTTCAATGTTTCACAATATCTCTCAGAGTTTATTGTTGAACCACGTTCGAGGAAATCCACCAGAAGCACACCTTCCCTCTCCCAAAAAACGGTCGCCATGATCTTTCTTGCTGACAAAGTTTGCAAACATTTCCTTGGTCTTTTGGGAGAACTTGTGTGTCTCCACTGCATAGACTGTTTTTTGGTCTCACAAGTCACAAGTTTTACCCAAGTCTCGTCCCCAGTTACGACACGATCGAGAAGTGAGTCGCCATCTTTATCGTAGGCCTCGAGAAATGTCAACGATGCTGCCATGCACTGTTTTTTTGTGGTCTTCTGACAAGAGTTTCGATACCCATCTGGCACAAAATTTATGGTAGCCTAGCTTTTCCGTCACAATCTCATGCAACAAACTTCGTGAAATTTGAGGAAACCCAAGCGAGAACTCCGTAATTGTGAAGCGGCGGTTTTCATGAATCTTTTCGTTGATTTTCGTCACCAGTTCATCAGTCACAATGGTCGGTCGGCCACTTCGCTCTTCATCGTGAACATTAGTGCGGTCATTTTTAAACACAATGCACCACTGCCTTACTCCGCCTTCACTCATTACTTCGTTTCCATACACCTTACAAAGCTGCCAATGAATTTCAATTGGTTTGTGGTTTTCCACCAACAAAAACCTAATCACCGAACGCACCTCGCAACTCGCGGGATTTTCTATTGCAGCATAAATTTTAAAAATTCACTGTTAACAAAGCAGAAGCAGCACAAACCGCACGCTACCACGGCTGGATGCGTACTGAGTGAGGGGACGCTCTGACACCAAAATGGCGGCGCTAGCCCCGCCCATCGCCTCGCCACGCCAAAGCGAATTTACTTTCTGTATAGCCCTCGTATAAGTATACATATTGGTAGTATCTTTAATTATTAGAAAACGTTAAAATTATAAACACAATAAGTATGTCTGGCGTATTTAGCGAAATTATTGTTCTGTATACCAGTGAGTATTTTAAAGTAACCAGATGTCACACAGGCTATTACCACTTCAAGATTCAAGCGTATTACCTTTTAAATATTAATATTCTGTAATGAATAAAAGTTTAAGTTATTAATACTGTACACGCACATGGGGCTTTGTTGAACCGGCCAGTCTGTGTCCAGTACAACAACGCTCTGTACATGCACGGATACACGTGTTTAACTTTCTAATGAAAACATGCTCACATATCATGCACAGTCCCTTGAACTGTTGAACTATATCTCCCTGACGATAGCTTGCTCACAGTCAAAACGTGTCGGATAGCGTATAATGTAAAATAATGTGTGTGTGTGTGTCCTAACAAGTGTGTTATGTTGAATTATCAACAGGATGTCCCAGCTTTCCACATTTATTTTTCCATTTTGATGAAATTCGCTGTAGGAGATACGAGACTGCGTGAGTTGGTGAATATCGGCACAGCGAAGGCCGTACTCTTCTAATATGTGTAAATGAAATCACACTTACACGCGTGCCTTGAAACAGTATGGCATTTGGTAAGGAAAGAACGTCTCATGTAGTCTGTGTGCTACGTCACGAAGTGTACCATTTGCAGTGCTGGTAATTAGGGGGAGCGTTTCTTTGAGTGACCCATAAATGATGTGTTGCTCCATGTGGTTGCACAGCTGAGATGTGAAATGAGACAGTTGGTAGAAGTTGCGGAATGCTACTGCACAGTTCACGTGCGTTTTTTTGTAATGCGAGTGACACAGATATTTCTGTTATTTTTCCGTAATTCTTTTTTGTTTACCGACATTCTGATTTATAGAGGGTTCGTGTACGAATGGTACTTTAATTAGGCGTGTGAGTCTTATTGGTGCTTGCGGGCCATCGAGAATGTGTGGAGTGAGGTGAGGAGGACAATGCAGGAAACCTGGCCTTTCCTCCCTCCCAGAAATGGCGATGAGCTATGGTCCGTTGTGTCAGACGCGTGGGATGAAGTTGCTTCGTCTCAGCGTTACGTTCGATCACTGAATGAGTCCATGACACGACGAATGATATCAGTGGTCGAAGCACAGTGGTTCTGGACTTTTGTTATTAAAGAGGCCAGTTTCTGAAAACCCCCTTTAAAGGGCTAAAATATTCTCTTTTTTTTTTTGCGTAAGCGAGATAACTTCGAGAAACAAAAACGCCTTTAAACCGTGTATGTTTGCACATAATGTCTGTCTGCAGCAAGAGTATCAAAGTTGGGGTGAAATGGGTCGCATGGGGCCTATTTCGGTTCTGGCAACCCACGGAATTGTGGGGAATAAACTGATTACGACTGAAAGCCTACAGTTTGTAAACAGAAACTTGCGATTTGATAAGTTCATAAAATCTGTTACATATTATTGGGTGAGCATTGATATTTGTGTGTAAATTCAAAACTGCGTGTTGTAAACATACTTACGACAAGCACTAAAATACAGATTAGGGCACAGTCCATCCATAATTTTGATTACGCAGCGAAGTGCAGTTTAAAATAACCAACATAAGCTCTTCATTGCTTTTGATTTTATTATTATTACAATATATGCATTTCGGTTTTCATAACCACCATCATCAGTGTAGCCAGTAAGACTTAAAAACGCACATTTTTGAAAATGTGTTGTTGTCTACTAGAAGACCACACGGAAGAACAATTATTAACTTGTTTCGAAAGCTAAAATTGAGCTGCACCTGTTCCAACAGTACGTCACTCTCCCAACCCCACCCCTGAAACAACGAGAGTAAAACCACCCTCGATCTAGATACCTCACAAGAACACCCATCATACGCTCAGCAATTTCTTTCTGTAATGTTTTATGTCGTGCAGCCCAGTGTCAGATCTCGTGGCCCGCTACAGCCTGCAAGCACCAACGAGATTCACACGCCTAGTTTAATCCCCATTCGAACACGAAACTTTTAAATAAGAATGTCGGTAAACAAAAAATAATTACGGAAAAATAACAAATATCTGCGTCACTCTCATTTCTATACCTACCAGTGGAGCAAAGATAACTTTTTGGCCCTACGGCCCCCAGTGGGTCAGGGCCTCCTCATTCGCGAGGTTTCTAGATCACACACAACGACGCACCATATTCGGTACGACTTCTATGGATGAATGATAAGGTCGTCGTAGAGATCTCTACCTGACAATACACAATACTCACAACAGACATAATCCATGCCCCCGGTGGGATTCGTACCCACATTCTCAGCAGGCGGGCAGCCGCATACCTGCGCCTAAGAACGCGATGCCACTGCGACTGGCAAAGATAACTTTTGAAACGTATAATTAAATAATAGGTGTGTTACTGCACAGTTGATTTGAGTGTGAGTTTAAAACATGTCTGAAATAAAATGTATGCCCATACTGGGACTTTTTTTTTGTTCTTATATATTTACATAAGTTTTTACATATATGAAGCACGTTGTTCCCCTATTGGGTTAACTCATGATCGTGCACATAAACAGATGGAAGACTGTATGGGTACTTGGAAATTGAAGCGGGTAGATGCCTGTTGGGATGATCACTCGGAGTGGAAGTCTTAAGTGCGTTCACTACTCGGTTCACTCCCTGGGCTTTGACACTGCAGCAGTAGTCTGCTATTCTGTATATCTGGACCTTCCGCTGCTGTGTTCACAACTGTTGTGTGGTGTCTAGTACTGTGAGGAAGTTTGCACCTCTCCTATGCCTGCTTGGCGATTGATACGTTTTCCATTTGGAACGTCTCAGGAAGTCCATTAGGTCCTGTAGCGTCAGGCCTCGTTGATGGTTTATTCGGAATGTTAAAAATCGGGATAACACCCATAGTACCGCACGTTGACGTTGTTGGGGCCAGAGGTAGAATTGAGGGCGCAACAGCCATTCGTTGGGGATTTTCGCCGGGGTCGTGCGCAACATCCTTGCTATAACCTTCCTTGTCCATTCCCACATTGATTGACCTTCTCCAAACTCGGTCGGTGCATGAGAGTATCTTTGTTGTCACATTCATTGCAGTTGTCTGCAGGGGACATTTTGATCCGGTGCAATCTCTCATTCGTCGGGAGGATGTCGTGTATCGTCCTGTACCACACAGCTTTGTCTGCTTCCGATATCGGAGCTGTTGTTAAGTTCTTCCATATTTTCTGCCAGTCTGTTTGCGGCCACATCATCGCAGTTCGCATTTCCTGTGGGGTGAAGGACGCGTTGTGTATCATTTGTAGCGTTCTATAGAGGCGTTTCTTATAAGCCTTTGCTGACTCCGATCCTCCTTGCCGTGGTATGTATGACACGTCTACGATGTAGCTACGTAAGTATTCCAGTGACACTGGTATTCTGTCTGGAAATGGGGGGTTTTCGGTCCGGGAGTGTAGGTTCCATTTCTTCAGCCATTCGGCAGTGAGTGACCCATCTCGTTGACACTGTGCTTGTATTCGATATATGAATAATGCTCTACTCTTCGCCCACACATTCACGTGGTCCCACCCCCCGTCCATCTTCCCACGCTGGAGGGTGGATAGGGGAAACCTGAATATTTCCCCTCGCCAGATGAACCATGATATCGTGGTGTTGAGCTGCCGTATGCATTCGGCCGGTGGGGGTATATCTGAGCTGCATACAATATGTTGGCCAACAGATCATGTACGAAATGTATCCTTTTATCTAGGCTTAGATCTCTGTAGTATGTATCTTGAGCAAGGGCGCGCACTCGTGTAGTGACCGTAGACCAGGTATCATTGGCAGATGTGTTCACTTTGTAAAGTGGAATCCCAAAATTTTAACATCAGTATGATATGTAATTTCCATTATCTGTGTTGTCGCGTCCCATGCACCGAGCGCCAATGTTCGGGATTTCCGCATATTGACTTTCGCGCCGGTTGCAGCCTCGTAGATGAGTAGAATTTCTTGCAGGTTTCGGACATCCGCCGGTGAAGTCAAGAATATGGTGACATCATCAGCGTATGCGATTACCGTCGTTTTTGCATGTCCCTGTCCGATCTGAATGCCCTTGAGTTCTCTTTCCAGTGTCTGGATTAACGGGTTTAGGCACGGTGCAAATAACTGCATACTTAGTGGACATCCCTGTCTGATGTTACTATGTATCGGGATGAGGCTGGATCTAAGTCCGTTTATATGCACTTCGTAAGCCGCTTTGTTGGACATCCCCATTATGCGTTGCAGGAACCAGTCAGAAAATCCGTGGGCGTGTCACATTGCCAGCAGGTATGAATGCGAAATTTTGTCAAATGCTGCACTGAAGTCAATGGAATGGACCCAATACGTAATGGAGTCTTCGTTACTTCGGCATGAGCGACAGCCGCTCTCACTGTGGCCACCGCTTCAAACGCGGAGTTTACTTGTATACCGCATTGTTGGTTCGGATGATGTATTGCTGCTAAACATAGTCTTATTCTGTTCGCTATTATCCGTGCCAAGATTTTATAGTCGGTGTTCAGCAACGTCAAGGTTGTTCTGCCCTCTATGTACATGTGATTCATTATCTGTAGTAAATCGAGCTTTAACACATCCCAGGCTGTCCTGAAGAACTCAAGGCAAATTCCATCATGGCCTGGGGCCTAGTACGCTCTCCCCTGTGTTATCGCAGCCGCAGATCCTCCAGAGATATGGGTTCATTCAAAGCTGCGTTCATTTCAGGCGTGACGGTTTGTATTCCGCAATCTGCAAGTTGACTTACGCTCGTCTTATCTATCTGTATGGGTTGGAGTTTTGCATGAAACCGTGTCGAGAAGACCTTCATAATTGGCATTGACGATGTCTGTAAAGTACCATTATCGTCGGATATGTGCTTTATCAGACGACTGGCTTGTCGCTTCCGTGTTTTGAGGAGATGATGGAGGGAAGGTTCTTCTATCCTGTTCTCCAGTAGCCTCTGACGGCGAATACTGTTTAGACGTATGGTTTTCGCTTTAAGTCACCTGAATGCAAGCGTTTTTGACATAAGCTGATCTGGTTCCTAAAGCACATCATGGATGGCTGTGTAATAGAAATTCTCCATCTTGATCCGGTCGTTGTTTCTCTCCGTGCCTTCACGTGTAAAGAGATGTTTTATCATACGTTTCGCATATTGTACCCACCAGTGGACTATATCAGGATATCGCGACATGTGTCTTCCATTCTGTCCATGTCTCTTTTATCTTGTCTTGAAAGGTAGATCGTTCAAGTACGATATGTTCATACGCCATATTCCTCTTCCTCTATGTATAAACGGGGTTGTCATAGCCATTCTCAACAGCACAGCTAAATGGTCCGTGAAGGCAGCTGCTATTGTCTCCATTCCTTGCTTTTGTCGTCGTAGGTCTTCTGTAACATATATTCTATCCAGTCGGGCCGCACCAGTATGTGCGTAATGAGTATATGTCTGTCTGTTTACTGATGCTCCCCAGACATCGACCAAACCGAGGCCCTGGATGAGCCTTTCCAATGTTCTACTACTGTTACGGTGGCCAGTGCAGTCAAGGTTTGATAATACACAGTTAAAGTCACCGGCCATTATCAGGTCAGTTGGGGTGTGCGGTATCAGATCTATTAGTTCCGTATTGAAGAAAGCTTCCCTCTCCGCACGATTCGCAGTGCCTGGTGGTGCATTTAGGTTTATTATGCATGTGTTGTTGTAATATGCAGCTATTCCACGTCCCGATGGTAGTCGTTGGAGTCTATGTAGTTGAAAGTCCACTTTAGAAAGTATCGCAGTCCCTCTTCCTGTCGTGCCATTGTTTTAAAAAATGTGGTATCCCCGGATATTGTTGATGCTTACATTTATCACTTCTTGTAGAATGGCGAAGTCCACACCGTGTCTATTCAGAAAGTCCCCAAGCATCTGAAGTCTGGCAGATGACGCGATCCCATTAATATTTAGTGTTATTACTCGGTATGTATAGCTGATCTAATAAGGAGGGCGGCAAATGCTATGTGACTCGTTATTTATGTGTAGTTTTGAGTCTTGTTATGCTGCGTTTCCTTTCCCTAGTGGCGGGGTCGTCTCATTCAGTCTTGAGCTTTTTCGTTCGCATGGTACTCGTCTGTGGTGGTGTCATATGTTCTTTCTCCATTTGTGTTTCCCCATCACTGGGATTTTCTTTCGAGTGCATTCTTTCCTGTGGGATACCTTCCCCCCCGCCCTCCGTCTCCTCATTGTGTATGTATCGTGCGGGTATGTCCACACATGTCGTTGTATTATGGGTCTTCTAACTCTCAATGTCAAGGGGTGGGTCGTTCATTTCCTCTCCTTCAAGCACTTGTCCGATGCCCTGTTGTGGTTGGGGTATGTCCCTGTCCATTGTTCGTGTGTCCATTTTTGTTTCCTCATCGGCAGTATTAATCGACGGGGGAGGATCCACTTGCCCGGGTTGTATTACATTCAGTACGTCTATTATGTCTACCTCGTGGTGATTCTGTTGAGATGGAACTGTATCGCGTATTGTTTCCATTTGTTGAGGCATCGGCCGTTGAGTTACAATATTAGCCCAGGTAGGTTAGTGAAAATCGTCTCGTTTTGTTTGATTTGTCTACGACGATGGCAGTCTTGGTTTATGTGGCCTTGCTTATTACAACCATAGCACATAGGCGGCTGGCCTTCGTACGATATAAGAGCTCTCGAGCCAGCAATTATCATTTGCGATGGAAGGTGCTTTTTAAGATTCGTCATAGCAATGCGTACTACACTGTAGACTTGATATCGATACCTCTTGGACCATGTTTCTTCGTACACTTTTCTCACATCTCCATAAGGTGACAGTGCCTCACGTGTTGTTTTCTCTTTTACCTCAGGGGCCATGCCAGCTAAGTTTATATTTACCAAAGACAACTCACCATTGTCGTGGTGGAATTCCACACATCCTTCGGTCGCCTGAAGCACAGAGTATGGCCGGTCACTGGAATGAAATTTGATGTAAACACGGCGTCGGGGCCCGTCAATTTATATCATTCTGATGTCCGATTCCGGTAGTCGTAGACCGTCGTAAATCCAGTCGTGGATGTGATGTGCCGTAATGCGCGGACTAGAAGGGTCGAATTCACAAACAATTGTCTTTTGTCGCTCTTCCACTGTGTCTAAGACTCAAACAAGTAAACTATCACAACACATTTCACAACACCTGCTATTGATTCGTACGGTATACAGCTGCGGAGCACACACACCCGCCTTGTCGCACTACTCGAGGCAGCAGACTCGAACCAACGTAGTTCGTTTCCGAAGAACACTGTTGTCACGCGTTACCTGACTCGGCTACGCCCGCTACATGTAAGAACAGCCCTGTCGATCTATCCCTGGCAGCAGAGGTAGCTAACCGTACGCCTGGGAAAATTAACGAAGTGTAAATCGTGTTTTAAATTCAAATTAAGCAAAGTATGTCTTTGGTTAACCTTTTGACGCTTAATGTCAACTATAGTGGTTGTACCGCACCGCTAACCTCTAAATTTGCATTTTATATATTTATTCAACAAGTATAGGTGCTGAATATTTTAAACATGGTATATACTCTCCGTTTTTTTCTCTTCAAAATGCAGTTTGTTTCATAATTCTAACATATTTGGCTCCTGTATTATTCACGTTTTATATACAGGGTGTGCTGAAATTAAAAAAAATAATTCCGGTGCCAACAGGTTAATATATACTCCGCGTGATCGATTGTAATGAATTGAAGACAGAGAAACGCCACAAATGCACAAATATGGGGAGAGTAAAACGACTCGAATTATGAAGGCAACTGTACGTCACGTCACTACCGAAGCGGGACGTACGAAATTTCAGGCCGCTTGATTTTTATTGAACAGAGTGTACATGCACGTACAGTTGAATGTTACAGTTGATAGTGTGATTTTACTTCACTACATTCTTCAGCTCAAAGATCGAGCCATCATAAGGCTGTGGGTACTGTGTGGCACAGAGCATCTATGTACAGCGTGGCACAGGAGAACTGTATGTACAGCGTGGCACAGATGAACTGTGTGTACAGCGTGGAACAGAGGAACTGTACGTACAGTGTGGCACAGATCAACTGCACATACAGTGTGGCACAGAGGAACTGTATGTACAGCGTGGCACAGAGGAACTGTACGTATAGTGTGGCACAGATGAACTGTGTGTACAACGTGGCACAGATGAACTGTATGTACAGCGTGGCACAGAGGAACTGTACGTACTGTGTGTCACAGATGAACTGCACATACAGTGTGGCACAGAGGAACTGTACGTACAGTGTGACACAGATGAACTGCACGTACAGTGTGGCACAGAGGAACTATACGTATAGTGTGGCACAGATGAACTGCACATACAGCGTTGCACAGAGGAACTGTACGTACTGTGTGGCACAGATGAACTGCACATACAGTGTGGCACAGAGGAACTGTACGTACAGTGTGACACAGATGAACTGCACATACAGTGTGGCACAGAGGAACTGT
>Ga0131853_10015525_pt1 | contig 13924 bp, 11 predicted proteins | sample TergutLab28metaG_FD_92764 | JGI IMG/M metagenome (GOLD analysis project Ga0131853, IMG submission 92764) | Labiotermes labralis P1 segment gut microbial communities from Petit-Saut dam, French Guiana - Lab288 P1 (version 2) (version 2) | ecosystem: Host-associated > Arthropoda: Insects >... | reverse complement strand
TCATCACTGACTAATATTTATAATTTGCTGGGTGAGGCTCAGATCCTTACGAGAACTCACGTGCATGTAAACAAAAGAGGAGGGAAAGCAAATAGTCTGACGACAGTTTTAAATTACTGAAAAGGAATGTCAGCAACACTGACATATTACTCATGTAACTAACGTAACATAAATTACGTCGGGACGTGAACATTTTTACTTTTGCACGTGTGGAACATTGCATTAAAAAAATATTCGTAAGGCGATTTTTTGTTAAATTATGTGAAAAATAATGAAATATGCAGAAATATAACGCCTTCACTTATGAAATTTTTTAAATTTAAAATTTGTTAAATATTTGTTTTAAATTATGTGAAAAATAATTAAATATGTAGAAATGTAACACATTTACTTATGAAATCCCTTTGTGGTACATGCACATTCATTACAGACCGTCAATTAAAATGGAGTTTATATTGTTTTATTTTTTAATACGTGTTTCGGTTTTTTTAGAAAGGCATCATCGGGCAATTCGACTACACAGTATACCGTACCTTGCCAGCGTTGATCGAAATTACGCAACAAAGTTAAACACGAAGTAAGATTTTCTTTTTAATGTTATGCTTACTGCATACGTATAATCAAAAATAAAAAAAAAATCTTTAACTTTAAGAAGTTTCACTTACAGATTATAATGGACGACATTCACTTTATAACTTTATAGCTGAGAAACTGCCCTGTCACTCCCGAAATACTAGTCTAAGGTTTTAAAATAATACTCCAATTTTAATATTTTAATGTACATTCTCTATTGTTACCTTGTTTCGGCTAATATAGCTGTTAGCTTCGTGTAGTTGTGATCTCAGCTATTTGAAGGAATATCGTTCTAATGGTACTGCACCATATGATCTTTCGACAAAGTTTTAACGTGTAGAACATCACGAATATATACAAGGACTTTTTCAGTTATCACTGAACACAAACACGTTTCGAAAAAAGTTTGCTTCTAAACGATGTGTTTGTGTTTGTGTTCAGGGATAACGCAAAACCTTCCGATATATATTAGTGAAGTTCTACTTCATTCTAATGGGTCTTACTTAAATTATCTTTCTTTCTGTATTTTTAATTGCCTGATAATGGCTCTCCAGAAAAGCCGAAAAATGTGACAAGAATAAAATAATACAAACACAGCTGTGACTGGCAATCTTTACTTCCTCACTGTTTGGATGACATCATTTAAGCATGAAGGAGATAAATGTGTGAGCCAGGATAAGATTTGTGACAGACTGAAGGTCAGGCGAGCATTTCGGTTTCTGGACATCATCAACTGTAACATGTGTTGAGTTCAAAGTTATCATCAGTCAGCGTTATTAAGGGCAGTCATTTGTCATTTACAGAAAAGCTCAATGGCAACCAATGCTAACACGTGGCTTTCCTACTTTCCTCGAAATATATTCTACATTTTTACCAGCCAGAGTCTCCTTTCGTGCCTAACATTATTTTTAGTAGCTCAGGATCATGTCATGCGATGACAGTTAGTATTACCAGCATATTACAATAATATGTGTAAATATGCTAACATGACTTCCACTGGCCTCTGTTTAAGATAAGGTAAATTCTACCTAAAGCGGAATCAGCGAGCCGGATATATTATCGTTTACTTCCATTACGTAAGCAAAACTTGTAACTTTACTTGCAGGACTGGTAGCAATCGAATTCTGGGTCCCGTCGCATTGTTCCTCCTGTTTGCACTCACTGGCTGTGGCTTACCTCGTGCCTTTCAGTTACGGAGACTCAGTACGTAAAATAAGGTACAAGAGATATGTACAGCAAACTAAGAATGACCCTCAAGCATGGTTAATTTTTCGGGTCGTAAAACCGCATGACCACAGAACACACACATTTAAACCATCTCACACAGCCTCTGATTTAAGCGTAATATTTGGTGGCATCCAAGTATAAGGAGATTAAAAACTTGTGTTCTTCGAAAAATGATCGAATGAAGGAAGCCCAAGTGGAGCGGCTGCACGAATTAGGGCTTTGAGGAATTAATTATCTCTTATTTCCACGGCCAAGTTTCTAATTTTAAACTAAGCAAGAAAAATATTACTGTTACTGGCCTATTTTTAATTAAAGGATTCTGTCAATCAGGCAAAATAGACCCATATGGATTTGCTAATCCCTTGTATTAACGCTAGTCACGGTCTGCCTGTAAACAGCGTTTGATCGACAGGCACGTGTTGGCCAGGCACGTTGCCAGTTGATCGTTTTACTTGTGCCATTAGGACATGCGTCTGATAAATCTGCCGCGACGCAAACACGAACACTGAAAGATTCCTAATGCCACTACTCGTCCACCCTTCTGTCAGCATAGCAGCGACATAGCCTACACTTAGCCACAGTCTGTTTACATTACTGAACAATGCAAACGCGTGGAATGTCCTTCTTTCATGCAAACGTGGCATAATTGCCATGAAGGACAACGTAATGTCAGCTACCTTTCACAAGGCGCCGTTGCCAATTCGAGAGAAATTCTGAGGAAGCTGGATTCCGCAATTAAGTCTTAAATTGTTGCTGGTATGGAGTAGACTATAAGTAAGTAAACTCTGCTCCAAACATGGTAACTATATCAGTTTCTGAAATAAGCGGGTCCTTTGATCGGAAAGAGGTTATTTTACACGGACTGCGATACTAGTTTTCAGTGGCATTGTTAAGGTGAGAAGTTTTTATGTTCTTACAGTCGTTACTAGCTTATTATGTTCAACCTGTCACTTCAGCTTTCTCACGAATCCATCGCGGAAATTATGTAACTTGCGCTGTGCCACCTGAATCATACCTGCACTCTAAACGCTTGATGACGTCACCGTATGCATCGCCGTTTAACGCTCAAGGGAAATTACGCCAACAGCGCTACACGGTTCCTTTAGCTGCCAAACGAAGACAGGGCAAGGATATGATCACTCTCGATGATTATACATACATAGTTCGCCTGGACATAGTGGCAGGGGTGCGCAAATTTTTCCAGAACACTAGAAGCCACTTCAAATACGAGGTACTTTGTGAGGGACATGAAACAAGCCCCATATTGAGAACCCACAAATATTGCCTTTCACAATACAAAATTTAGAATCCCCGACGACCAAGAGACGTCGTTTTTACATTTTACGTTCTATAGCCAGTCAAACCGAAAATTTAGTGGTTAGGGTTACTCTTATTTCCCGTGTGGTTTATGTGATAAAAGGCCATTTTTATCTACATCGAATAGTTCCGTAATACACATTTTTATTGACAGCAAGTTCTGAAAACGCTCGGTTCAAATTGTTACTAATAATAAGGCAGGCGCGTTCGTGCAACCAAGGTTGGTGCGGAAAAGCAAGAAGTACTGTATTGAGTAGGTGTCTGTAGCCTTAGTTATACAGCACGCACAACGCATGCGCAGTATCATATCGTCGTCTGTGGTCTGTCTGGCCCTACGATACTTTTACCACATTATCTCATAAGCGACAAGATTTTTGTAAAAAAGAAATTACTGAACATAAAATGTGTTTTGATTTTCTCTACAACTTCTGTCTAAAACATTTCTCATTTTGAAAAGTATTAACAGATACATCGTAAATGAACACAAGACTTCATGTACAGGACCCGTTATTTGTGTCAGATTTTAAAGAAACTTTATTTTCTCGTTAGGCTTTTGAAAACTCTTCAAATGTCAAATTCCATGAAAATCCGTCCAGTGGGGGCCCAGTTGCTCCATGCTGACGGTCGAACAGACAAGACGAAGCATAGAGTCGCTTTTCGTAATTTTCGAACGCGCCTCACAACAGTTCAAATAAAACATTTATGTGAATAACACAAAAATTCATCACCATACTACTCGTAGTACTGGATATGTTAAGCCATTACCAGACTGTTCCTACAAATTATAAAAGTAGTAATACTGAACTATAAACTCGCACATTATATTAATTGAACTAAAATCACAGTTTTCGTCATTTTGTAATGTTCCTTAACTGCCTATTTAATTGCTTCTGCTGCTAATTATTTTCACTGTACAAATTTCTTCCTTGTTGCTTTTCCCACATTTCGCCCTTGCTAAATTTTTTTTACACCAATACATTTAAATCTTCACTGATGTGTCTACAGCAGATAAAACGAAGAGTAGCGAATCCTGATCCGAAGGCCAGGTCCAGCGGAAGGGCACACAATGCAGCATTATACCTTCCCGTTAGCCCTGACCTACATATCAGGATTCACCTTTGAAAAGAACTCAAAATATATGCAATATAAACTTATTTTCTGCAAGGAGGTTTTACTTCCATGGTTCTAAATTCATTTCTTCCACAGACCTCTTTATAACATAAACAGATTTCCTTTACGTGTTCTTGCGGCACTTTGCACTGCGGGCACTTTATTCTGAGTTCTGTAAATTTGGCCTGCTGATGGTCAATTGACCGAAAAACTTTGCTAAGATAAAATAAATAAAAAAATATATGGTTGTGTTTGACTGAAACTAAGAGACTCTTTTGATTTCTTGTAATTTACACGCTCGCCCTAATCACGTAACACCTCTCCCACTCAGTTCACATGCGCAAATCTCAAGCTGCAAGGTGCGTTGAAGAAAGAATAATGTCTATGGAATATCTTTTAACAATTCCTTATTGATGCAGCTTACTTTGAGTTCGATAAAGCCCCGTCATGCAGAGCCTACTTGTCAGCCTACTGCCATCCTGTCCAGGACATAGAGGTTTTCATTATGTCATTACGCTCAACACCAGCTAACGCTTGGATCATGGCGACAATTATTTTTCACTCACGGCTGTTTTGTCAAGATCCAGAATGACTGGAGCCTTACATCAACTACCCCATACTCCATAAAAGCGTATAGGGAATCCCCATTATTCAATTCACTTATCGTCTTCGTGTTCCAGGCGTCGTGTGCCTGGGGACAGGATAATCTGTGCTTTCTCAGGGTTAAAGCGACGGTTGAGTGAAACTAAGTTTTTTATTTACCTCCACCTTCTGGTACCAACGGGATGGTGCTTGAACTAACAGACAATTTCAACTTTACCTCATTACTTGGACGGAACTAAGGACATTAATAGGAACTTATATGTTATGCAGGTGGCGTTTTCGAACACACTGTTTCTGTTGCACGTGGATTCCCTGCGTGTGGCAATCTTATGTGGTAATGCTAGTCTTTACTGCACTGTAATGGCGTGTAGGTGGGGGGGGGGGACCTTAGCTCTATACTCAACACCACGTCCAGAAGGTTTGGACCACCTTCGTCGTTGTGTTCGCTTCCTGCTTTGAAAAATGAGGAATAACCAGTTCTATGAGGCCAGTGAGTATGTACGAATTGTTTGAAAAGCAGCAGTGTAGCTACATTTCTTTGGTTTTATTTGTGTGCCCTTGTTGCCACTGTTTATCTTTGTCTTCTCTGTCCTCATTAATTCTTTATTTTTGCGTCTTGTGTTTGTCAGATTTGAACTGTTTTTCTTTGGAATTTTTTGGAATGTATTCTCTTCTTCTGCAACTGTGTTTGTACTTTAACGCTAATATAAAGCCATAGATATTTATCAAACAAACAAACACGTGCACTAGGAAACCGTATTTGGTTGGATTTCCTTTCAATGAACTAGAGTTTAAAAATGTCCAAGGGCTAGCATACATTCTTTTGCGAAATTTGCCTTATGACAGTGGCTACCATAGCGTGTTCCATGGATCCCAAGGAATATTCTATCAGTTCCTGAATCCGTGGATACATTTCTGTAATGGCTACTTGAAAGTGCGATAGAAAACCAACAAGATGCAACAGTTAGATGTTTATTATCAATACTTTCTCAACATGTTTCGGGAATCATTATGCCCATCTTCAGGAGATCAAGACGTGTGTTAATGCACGTGGTGTGCTGCGCTGGTTCTGCTGGATGTGGTTGGTAGCGGTTGTGGGGTGTTGCGTTGTAGGGTGCGAGCACTGTGAAGGTTACTGTTCGACTCACGATGCACGGTCACAGAAACCTAAAGGCTACTTGAAATTTGACTTTTTAAATTAGTGGAAAAACTTTTGCTATAAATAATCGCAGAAGTTCTTTAATTGGCGAAATGTTCATTTGGTATGACCGTTAGAAAACATAATTAAAAACCTCCTGTACCCAAGAATCGAGTGACAGGCAATTTATAAAGGTCCAATCATGCAACGCATTGCTATGAATGCTGCTGTTCTCTACTCGCAGCCATTGAAAAATCAGTCTTGAGATACAAATTTTTAATTTTGGATACATTTAATCCGGATATTCTATATTTGGATGAGCAAGGATGTGAGGATCCGTGGTTATTTGTCGAAACCAACAGCGGTCCGCGAGCATTTGCCTGCAGTCAATAATGTATTTAGCTAAGGCTATCAATTGGCAATTGGCTGATACGCGTGCATTAGAATATGACAACAACGTGAGGAAAACACTATATTTTTCCAGATTATTATGTATGAGATACACAAATGTGAATTATTGCAGCTAAAGAATTTTAATATATTACTTCGTGACGTCCCTCAAAACATTCGAAAAATATATATATATATTTTTGCTTGATATCAAACTTTCGCCCCATTCTGTTATTTATTATTCTTTCTTTTGGGTGATTTCCTCGGCGTGTGAATTTTATGTGCCGACGTTTCAGAACACTGTGTTCCACCTTCGTATGCGGTGTAAGCAGGAAGATGTCTGTTTACACCGCTTATGAAGGTGCAACACAGTGTTCCGAAACGTCGGCACATAAAATTTAGACACCGGGAATCATCAAAAAGAAAGAATACAACATTTATTTTGTTAGCAATTGTCATGCTTTCCTCGGTTTTCCTTCTAATAAAAGTACAATATAAATGAAAGTGAGAATAGAGCATCAGGTGAATAATAATGACAAGGGAAAACCCAATACTCAGGCAAAACCGCGTTCAGTGCCACAAACCGCACATAGTCAGGCTCCGTATTCAGCCCTAGACTGATCGTCTAACTTGTATTAGCTACATAAAAGGCAGTCCATGCTAGACCAACAAAAGAGTCTACAGCAAAAGTCCAATCAACTGACGTTCTTTGGGAAAATAACGCTTGTTTACCGCGATAATAATATGACGCTCATGTGAATAATGATTTTTAAAACGCTAACATTTAATGTTACATCGCGCATTTGGTTGCCGTTGTTGTTTAAGCAGCATATTGAGAGAACGATTCTCCGCAGAGTAATGAAAGTAAGCCATGCACAATTCTCCCATCTTAACCGCTGGCTGCTCACGTGATTGTGGTGAGGCCTAGTAATTGTGCTTTATTTTTCATATATTAATTACTGAGTTCGATTCTTCATGTGCTTAACAGGGGAACATTACACAATTACTACATCAATAAATGCTATACACAGAACACCAATAGGAGGTTACCGGGTAAAGCTCTCCATCCGAAGCAAAAATATTCAAATTCAGTGGACAACATGACAGGGTCTCACATAGTGGCTTTTAGTACCTAACTAACTTCACCCAACGTGTCACGTAGTATAGCAAGTCTAATGTTACTGTGTTGTCACACTGAGAATTTGAAAGGTCTCACGGCGAGTATTATCATAGTACTGAATGTGACGCCGTGTAGTCTAGTAGGTGGTTACCAATTCTTCTAAAGTATGTATTGGCGATCTCTTTTACCTTAAATATGGACCACGTAATTTATACTCTTCATCGAATCTTATCAAAGGGGATAAAACGGCAGAACAAACCGGAACACAAAAATATCGTACGTAAATTTAAGTTGAGAAAATTGAAGGACATCTCGTGTTTGGTTGAATTAATAACTGATAACACGAATAGGACACAGGAATGAGGACGAGAGGTCCGGTGGTCGGTTACTGTGTCCGTTGCAATGAACGTATTATTTCCGTAAAATTCGAGTAACCACCTAACCGGTTAAGAAACTGTCAGCTTTCCAAGGACTTTGATTTACTTCTCTTTACATCTACTCGGTTTTGCAATACATCTTTCTGCCTTCAGACTAGAAGAACTACAAGTTAAAGCATGTAGTAACAGATCTCAATACATTACCGCAGTGTATCAGTTTGACGAACAGCAGTCTCTGAACATTACCGCACTCTCATGCATGGAAACAAGTACTGAACACGCCCTGCGACATCCATCTTCTCTCAGTCCCACAGTATTAAATCATGCATTATAGCAAACAGACTTAAATAGAGAGAAAAAAAATAAAGTTTTCCAGAAAACATAAGCCTATTCGTGTTTGTAACATGTCAGTTCCTACTAACGATAATTCTACATGTCTATTTTAGCCGCATTGACCTGTACTCAGGAACTGTCCGATATGTGACATGTACGTATTTCATATGATCCACGCCGTCACGTCAGAGGAGTATTTGGGAATACAACAGCATGTATGTATAACTATGTAATAAGAACCACAAAATTCACACTGTTTTTATTAAAGTTTTAATTGAATTATAGTGTCTTCTACATGTTTCTAACATCCAAATGTTCATCCTCAGTAAGGATTGTTCATGTAGTTTTATGGTATTCTTTTATGGTTTGGTGTTTTATGGTATTACTTTATGGTTTTGTTTTATGGTATTTCTTTTATGGTTTGGTGTTCTATGGTATTTATTTATGGTTTGGTGTTTTATGGTATTTCAATGATGGTTTGGTGTTTTATGGTATTTCTTTTATGGTTTGGTGTTTTATGGTATTACTTTATGGTTTTGTTTTATGGTATTTCTTTTATGGTTTGGTGTTCTATGGTATTTATTTATGGTTTGGTGTTTTATGGTATTTCTTTTATGGTTTTGTGTTTTATGGCATTTCTTGTATGGTTTGGTGTTTTATGGTATATCTTGTATGGTTTGGTATTTTATGGTATTTCTTTCAAGCATCCATATATATATATATATATATATAAATGCAAAAAAAACTGCATGTACAAGTCTTCCTGAAGATGAACACTTGGATGTACGAAGTATGTCGAAAACACTACAAATAAATTAAAACATTAATATAAAATTGTGTGCATTTTGTTAGTTCTTATTAATTTGGTATATCACAATGCAGGGTTCAAAAACGTAAAATTTACGTATGTAAGCTCAGTTACGTGTGTGTGTGTGTGTGTGTGTGTGTGTGAGAGAGAGAGAGAGATTGCCATGAAGTTAGTATAAATACCCAGCTGTATATTTTGATGAGTCTATTCGTTGAAAATAATTAAAGGAAGGGAATATTTCTAGGCCTAGAGTCTACACAAGTTGGTCTATCTATGAAGGCGCATAATGTTCTCTGTGAGGTACCATTTTCATCTTAATAAGTATGAAGATTAACTTAAGTCGCCGTTTATCACCGCAAAGGTTCCGGTTTGATCTCAGGCCAGTCCGTGTGAGACCTGTGGTTAACAGAGTGATTAATAGACAGGCTTGGCTCCAACTAATTTAGTGTCATTCCACCAAAGCACCACACTCATCTTCATCCACACGCTGCTAATGTTATCGGAAGAGCTAAAGGGCAAAGCCTGAGAACCTTCAAAAACAGAGCTTGCTGGAAAACTGGAAGCATTGTACGGAAAAGTAATTTCACTTTTCTTGTTTTCAAATCATTTATTTCTGTTTTTCGAAGTTCTTATGCACGTAACAACAAACGTGTATTCTATTATATATGTCATGAACATAATGTAAAGAGGTGATTAACATTGGGCATAAACATAAAGAAATTACACCTACATCACCAATAGTCGACGTACACTATTTTTCGATTATGCAACAGAAGAGTCTGTGGAGTTATGAAAGACCGCAGTAACCGGTAATATTTTTGAGTCGCTTGCGGCAAATTAATTTGGGTGGCATAATAATATAGCTTCCGTTCCGACATGCTGTTGAGCATTATCTATAATCAACCACCAACTTAAAGGTTGTAAAAGATTGAATATACAGGGCTAAGTGTATTATTAATAGGTTTCAAAATATACACGGTTTAGAGGTAGAAAAACTGATATATATAGGCTGATGTTAGAGTGAGATAAACAATGGAAGATGTGGTCAGAATATGTAGCCAGTAAGGAGGAAAACAAAATAAATACAGATTTTTATTGGACAACTTTGTAGAAGTGGAATGTTGAGAGTAACATTAAAGATAGCAGTGTCAAGCGGAAGTCGAAATTAAATGTGTTACAAGGTCTAAACTGCAATAAACTCACATGTTAAAGGCTAAAGTAGTTTAAGATAGCTATATGCGGCGGAAAGTCGCCAGACAAACACCCAACCCAGAAACTGCAAAGTACGAAATTATTATCGGAGAAAGTGAGAAATCGATTGGAAAGTGTAGGAACAGATGGAAGAATAAGAGCAAATGTATTATATAGTTCTTTGTGTGCGATACTGACGTATGGATTTAAGTGGTTTAGAGTTGGGTTTAGCACGCGGTTGTTGCAAACACAGTATTGGATTCTCTGGTTCCCTATAAGCTGGATGTATTTGACTAATTTTCCTTTTTTTTTCCCATTATGTAGGAAATCATTTTTAAGTTTTGACTACATAAAATTCGTGAGGAAGAACTGTAGAGAAGGACGCAACTCTTATAGTAAACAAACCAAATTTATTCTGTCTAACTGAATAAGCATGTACTTTAAATTTCTTCCTTTCTTTGTTTAAAATTTAACTTCAATTCAATTATTGCAGTACTTCATTCCTTATGGCATTTTTCTTGCTCTGATTTGTTATAGCTCTATCCTTGTACTGTGCCTTCGTCGTAATTAGCCATTAGAGTGTTGAACCAGCAAGCAAATATACAAATTATTATTATTATTATTATATCTTCATCTTCATCGCCATTGCTTCCTATCGTTACTAACACAAGACGGTATTCGTTCCAATTGAGCCTGTGTTTTTCATTTATCTCTGTTAAAGCTTTCTTACCCTAGTAACAAAATTGCGTGATTCAGAGCAATATTTCGGAACTGTACACACGCAGGCACCAATTTCCTCTCCACCACCCTGCGGTAGCTGGGTGGTCGTCTTCCTGTGCCAGGTGAGTACTATGCATACTTTGTATAAAAAACGAACGGTTCATTCTGTTTTCTAAATCCTGAAATACGGTTTACGTTTTACTTTGTGCAACAAAGGTAGTTACCGTGCTTATTAATATATCTAAGTGTTCACAAAACTGACATCAGATATTGCTCCTCTTCCTCCTCCTCCTTCTCCTACTACCTCAACTACTACTACTACTACCACCACCACCACCATTACTACTACTACTACTACCATTACTACTACTACCACCACCAACATTACTACTATTTACTACTAATACCACCACCATTACTACTACTACTACCATCACCGCCATTACTACTACTAGTATTACTAACAATAATAGTCCATTGTTTGAATAAATACTCTTCTTCAGTAACAATTAGAGTCCTATGACAAAAAGTTCTACCGCCGTTCAACTTACACTTCATAACAAGACACCATGTTCAGTTCACTCACACATGTCATGACACAAGAATGATGTGGATACGTTTGGTTCATGACAGAGACCAGTAGCTGTATCTTGCGATCTTGGTAACGAATCTTCTGGGCAATGTTTTGCTAGCCGAGTTTCTCAGCTTCTCCAAAACGAAAATTGATGCGTGGAGTTACGTTTCTTAGGTCAGATACGTGACGTCACTTACAGCAAATAGCAACTATTGTTATTCCTCAGTAATTAAGAACTGTTTTCGAGCCCTCTGTTAGTAGCAACTTATACGTGATCACGTATAACCAAATTTAATTATTTATTTCTTAAGAGCACCATTAATTAATTCATTATTAACTAATACATTATAAAATTTGCGACTGTCGGCAGTACTCTTGCAATGAAACTCATTCTGTCCTACCACCCCTTCCTGCATGTGACAACGTGACGTCTACAGCAATACACACCGCAGTTCAAACACACCGTTACATGGTGTTACCAAGGTAAATAATTTATGCTAGTTACGCTATCGCCGTTTAAAATGTCCACTGTATAAACAGGAAACTTGCGATTGTTGTGGTCGCCAAGTGAAGCCTGACGAGGTTGGCCTCCCGTTGTCCGAAATCAGCGGTCCAGAGTTGACGTCTTCATGTTTTGCGTAAGTATGAAGGTAGGGAGTACGAATTTATCGTTAGGCATTCCTCGAAGACGATCAAATTTATACCGCAGGACGCTAACTTGCCATGAGCTACTGATATTGAAAAGAAATACAACATGCTTACTCTTTTATAAAACTGTATGTCGTAAAAAAATAAGGTTACGATTAGCAGCAATATTGTAGGTATTATTATTATTATTATTATTATTATTATATGGATGTCTCTTGTCACAGGCCTTTTCTTCCTGGTAATTCTCTTGGACCAGCGGTGATCCCCACTGCTCAGGCTTCAAGCCTCACACTGCAGAACTTTCCTTATTCACACTGCAGAACTTTCCGTATTGTGTGTGATGTTCCAAGTATAGCTGTTTTTGTAGTGAATCTATCGAATGTTTTCCTGGTATAGCTTCCAAAATTTTCCTTAAGCTTCTCTTTACTATTCCAGTGTCTCCAATTACTACTGGTATAACCATACATTTCAGGTTCCACATTCGTTGTATATCTATACATAAATTCTTGTATTTTAACTTCTTTTCCGCGTCCTCTTGCACAGCATTTATGTCTGCGGGCATTGCCACATCTATCAGTGTGCATATATTCTATTTTTTTATTTTAATTATTATATCTGGCCTAGTTGCTGCAACTTCTCTGTCTGTGTATACTTCTTGATTCCATAACACTGATATCTCCCTCTTCATGCACTGGCTTGGGCATGTGTGCGGACAGTTATCTGTGGTTTCAATGTCTAAGGCTTTGCACATTGAGTAATGCAAATGTGTACATACTTTATCGTGTCTCATTAAACACTCGTTCTTCGCCAAAGTGGGGCATTCCGAGGTTAAGTGGTCAATAGTTTCTTTATGTTGTGACATAGCCGGCATTTACTCTGAATTTCTTCCTTCAAAATTTTATTCTTAAAATAGTTTGTACTGTTTGTTCTTGAGCTGCCACTATTCTACTTTCTGTTTCTCCGTTGATGTCGCTAGATTTTAGCCAGCGATATGACTGTTCAATAACCACCAGCTTTCCATCTGTTACGTGGCAATTGTCCATGCATCCTCTTCCCGTGACATCTTTCTTTTGTTTTCTCCGCTTTGCTGTCCTGCATTTTTTTTTGTTTCTTTCTGTACTTCTGTCCTGAGGCACTGCTGAGTCGGTGTTGTGTTGTGTTGTGTTGTGTTCTGACAACCTGTATTAGTGGGTCTTCCTTCCTGTCTACATATTCCACCAGTTTTGTAATTTCTACTGCATAGGCTGCTTCTAACTGCGCCAGGCCCCTTCACCTCTGTTTTTTGGGAACATACAAGCGATCTACATCTGCTTTTGAGTGATTCTGTCCATGAATGGTTAGTAGTTTCCTTGTTTTCCGGTATAGTTTTTGCAGTTCTTCTTGGTGCCAGATAACGATTCCAAAACTGTATCTAAGTACTGGTATTGCCAATGATCCAATTGCTTGGATTTTATTCTTTGCACTTAATTCTGTACCCAAAACTAGCCTCAGTGTTCCTTCTTCAGATTTTCTTTCTCATTCTTATTCTGTATGTCGAAACTCTCCCCTACGCCTAAATACTTATACACTTTCCTCGGGTCCAGTTCTTTAACCTTTAGGTGTCGGAATTATTTTTTAAATTTTAGCACATCCTGTATATAAAATGTGAAGAATACAGGAACCAAATATGTTAGAATTATGAAACAAACTGCATTTTGAAGAGAAAAAAACGGAGAGTATATACCATGTTTAAAATATTCGGTACCTATATTTGTTCAATAAATATATAAAATGCAACTTTAGAGGTTAGCGGTGC
>Ga0131853_10015523_pt1 | contig 13925 bp, 7 predicted proteins | sample TergutLab28metaG_FD_92764 | JGI IMG/M metagenome (GOLD analysis project Ga0131853, IMG submission 92764) | Labiotermes labralis P1 segment gut microbial communities from Petit-Saut dam, French Guiana - Lab288 P1 (version 2) (version 2) | ecosystem: Host-associated > Arthropoda: Insects >... | reverse complement strand
CCACACATTACAAAACCCATACATACACACACACACATATTACAAAACCCATACATACATACATACACACACCCACACATTACAAAACCCATACATACACACACCCACACATTACAAAACCCACACATACACACATCCACACATTACAAAACCCATACATACACACACCCACACATTACAAAACCCATACATACATACGTACATACACACACCCACACATTACAAAACCCATACATACACACACCCATACATTACAAAACTGATACATACACACACCCACCCACACATTACAAAACCCATACACACACACACCCAACCACACATTACAAAACCCATACATACACACACCCACCCACACATTACAAAACCCACATATCCACACATTACAAAATCCAGACATACTCACACCCACATATTACAAAACAATTAAGAAAACCACAGTACGAGACACGCACCAAATAAAATAATCACAATACACTTAATTACCCTGAGTATAAGGTCACCCTAATTTGCATGGTACTTTACGTGTGTCCCCAAGAACTTCAACGTAACTCACTTCACTTCACTTCACTTCACTTCAAAACAAAATCACTTCACATATATCACGCCATTTCACTCCACATCACTTCACTAATTTACACTCAACCCCCATTTTTATTCCCTTGCTTGTAACTACATTCTTATGCCTCTTTCTAAAAGTGTTTAGTTTACATGGGAAAGTAATGAGACTGATTCAATATAACTCTGTATTTATTTTTAAACTACAAATCGAGTTTGTCCCCTTTCAAAATAGTTCTCTTGGAAGGCTACACATCTTCGGAGACGTTGTTCCCACTCTTCGTAGCGGCGCTGGAGTCGCTAACCGGAAATGCTTTTAGTTGGTCGGTTACAGCTTTTTCGAAGTTTTCCACCGTCCGAAAATGGCGTCCGTTAAGGCAAAAAAGGAACAAAAAAAGTCGCAAGAACTCAGATCAGGGGAGTATGGGGGCTGTGGAACCACAGGAATGCCCTTTTTAGCCAAAAATTCGATCACAGAGATCGCCATGTGACAATGGGCATTGTCGTGATGGAGCATCCAATTGTTAGCAATGCTTGGTCGCACGCGAACAACTATTTTTCTTAGTCTTTCAAGAATCTCACGGTAATGAAACTGATTAGCAGTTTGTCCTTGAGGCAAAAATTCTGTATGGACAATCCCTTTACTGTCAAAAAAGCAGATGAGCATGGATTTGATTTTTGACTTGCTCATTCTCGCTTCTTTTTCGGACGTTGTGATGCAAATGTTTGCCATTCCTTACTTTGTCTTTTTGTTTCTGGATCGTACTCAAAGATCCATGTTTCGTCACCTGTAATCACGTTCTTCAAGAAGTTTCTGTCACTTTGGATCCGTTCTAGAAAATGAAGACACACGTCTTTCCGATTGTCCTTCTGTTCGATTGTCAGGTTTTTGGGATTATTCTTCGCACACAATTTTCTCATGGCTAATTCCTGTGTTAAATTCTGATGGGCCGTGGTGTGGTTCAAATTTAACTCACTAGCGATCATTCGCACTGTGAGTCGACGCTCTGACCTCACAAGGGCTTGAACTTTCCCCACATTGTTGTCCGTTTTTGAAGCTGAAGGCCTTCCAGAGCGGGGTTCATCTTTGGTGGATTCACGGCCCTCTGAAAATGCCTTGTACCACTTGAAGACTTGTGATCTCGACAAAGCATGCTCCCCATAGGCCTGTTTCAGTTTGTTGAAAGTTTCAATGCCGGTTTCTCCAAGTTTGACACAAAACTTGATTCCACATCGTTGCTCGGAAATGCGCCCTTCCATTTCCGTGACACACACACAACTGCTTCACAAAAAACCGCACTAAAATTATCGTGGTGATGCTAGCGAGTTGAAACTCATACTAGCAGTCTATGAGACGTTTACCTACCCTTCACGTGAAGGGCGAGCCCGCAGTATCGCCAGATCGTGCGATACGCAGTCTCATTACTTTATTTACTATTGTAAATAAATTACTATCCTATAGGTATCTTAATAATTTGAACCAGTTGGGAATGTACTGTGATTCACATCTGAAGGTGGTCGAATCTCGTAGTCACATTAGCACTCATGTTCAAAGTTACAGTATATCACGCACGTAATTTAGATTGTATATGTGTACAAAGACGTACTGAATTGTGGTTGTGGATATATTAGTCGCACATATTAGAGTTATTTTAAAGTTACCGTTAAAACACAACAGTGTATTGGTATTTTATTGTGGCAACATGTTTCAGTCTTATTAGACCATCTTCAGGCCAGTATTCAGAGATATGAGGTACAATCAGTGTATATCCGAAAGCAATCCCATTACAGACCTAGACAGGCCCAGAGGGTTCCAGAAGGTTGAGGCTCCCAGACATCAAGAAAATCGGCACATGAAGGTGGTAAGGTTGTCAGCCCTACGCACCGGTCGCCTTTACCACCAGGAAGTATTCCTGGTAATCAGGGCCGTAGGATTATGTCAATTATGTCAATGAAAAATTCCAAAGACACCATCGGGAATCGAACCCGTAGCGCGGTTCCTAATCCAACTGCGCTACGGCGTGCCTCTTCTTGGACTCCGTGACACTTTCTCACACGGTCTCCCATCATTAAACGTAAATGTGCTACAAAGAATTACAGTTTCGGGCTGGTAGCCTCGCAAACTAGTGTGTGTCAATAGAATTGCAGACATTGGTGAAGAGTGCGGAACTGCAGATGGTCACGCTGGGAAGAGCACGGGTGAAAAAACAGAAAAATAGTGACGTAACGCGCAATTTAATTTCAGATGTCTTTCAGTGAGCCTTGGGAACAAGCTTTGATCCTGGGTCTTGGATAGGATGCCCTGCAATATCGTGTGAACATAAAAGATAATACTACTACTACTAATAATAATAATAATAATAACGACAGTGGTTTTTAACCGCGCTTGCTACTGTTTGAGATTAGAAATTGTAAGCACAGAGCAACTAACTTGTTTACTATCAGTTGTAACAAAATCGTAAATATCGTCATTTAATTTCAAGGGCAACACACATTAGTCACCCCGCGGAATGTACTCCATTTTCCACGTGCTTTGGCCTCTAGCAGTACACCTGCTCCGAGTCCATCAGTCACGTGACTCAGAGTGCCCCCAGTTATTCTGTATTGCCTGTGGTTGGAACAGAAGGGAGGCCTTATCGAGTTTTATCTGGCGCCTGTGTGTCGGATGTTTGGTAGGGAAATTGTGCGCCTGCCGAATTTTGATAGCATGTGATGGAACATTCCATGTGTGTCACTACAACATCAACAACCGTTTGATAAGATATATGCTCGTTTTTATGGGGCTTTTCACATGTAACGAACCGTGTTAACTCGTGCAATCACTGTTATCTCTAAGATGGTCATAATCCTACGGTGGGGCGAAATTACTCAATCTGGACGGTGCTTTCAGCTCGCAAGATCCCAAGTGACAACACTTCCTATCACCTGCATAGTACATACAGTATGTCTAAACCGTCAGTCTATGGTACCGTTTTTGCCGACACGTTCTACACACGTTTCGTATTTTTTACTTTGAAATGTACAGACGTGCAGAATGTTCAGCGTAGGTAATTCACCGCTGAGTGTTCCACAATTGATAAGCCCGATTTAAATACTTTTATTGTTATCTTTAACAATTTCAAAACTTTATTTCTGATAATCTGTAGTGTTTGATTAAACGATTGAGATAATACAGAAACAAGAAAGTAAATTACGACAGAAGTAAGGAATGAGAGGCAGAAGAGAGGCAATGACACACACGACCTACGCAGCTGCTCTCAAGACCACCACCCATCCAAAAACTCGGTGCAGAAAACCAAATGCTGCAACTCAACACCTAATGCTCCTGATGATGGGCTTATGTACCCGAAACATGTCGAGCTAAGAATACATCAATAAAATTACCTTGTTGCATAAAGTTGGCATTTCACTTCATTTCATGAGAAAGATACACGGTCTAACAACCCATAAGCTTCCTTTATGATGAAACTACTAGAGGAATTTCGGTGCGGTTACCATTTAGTCTGCTATCTATACCCGATATTCATCATACCAGTTTATATTGCTGTGTACGGGTTGTTAAATGCAGTACAGTTGGTGTCAACGGTCTTAGCAATTTTATGCAGAAATTCTCTTACTTGAATTTCCAATAGCAGTCGGTCGGTAAAGCGGAGAAGTAGTGTGCAGTACGAATAGCTGTCAGTGTAATTCGGGGTTGGATATCCGGTAGAAACGGAATTTTTCGCTTCTCTGTAGGATTCAGACTTGGTTGGGGGCCTACCCAATATGTTGTTCAGTGGGTATCGGGGAATTATCTCTCTGGGGGTGTAAGGCGACCGGGACGTGAAGCTGACCACTGAACACCATCTAATGCCGAGTTTAAGAATGGGTGGATTTACACCTCCATTCTTTCATACATCTTCATTGGGCGATCCATAATTAAGCACGAGGACAACTTTAACTTAACCTGTTGCTTGTGCGTGTATCAGGAAAATGCCAAAAAACGGGACACTGATCTATCACTTTTTGTCTACAGGTTAAGTGGTAACAAATTTACGAAACACAATGCACATTAAATAATCGGTAACACTCCCTGGTTGCGAGACCTTCTCATCGCAGGGTTTCAGAATATACAACACTACACCTAAAAAAAAATGTGGGCCGGGATAGCGCAGTCGGTATAGCGACTCGCTACGGGCTAGACCGTCCGGGATCGAATCCCGTTGGGGCAAGATTTTCCGCACCCGTCCAGACCGGCCCTTAGGCCCACCCAGCCTCCTGTACGATGGGTAACGGGTCTTTCCCGGGGGTAACGCGGCCGGGGAGTGGCGTTGACCACCCACCTCCATCTAGTGCCGAGGTTAAAGAAAGAGTAGAGCTATACCTCTACTCCCACTCTGGGCCTTCGTGGCCTGTTCTAGGCTGAATTTTACCTTTACCTTTACACCTAAAAAACGCACATCCATGACTGGAGCGTAACTAGTTCTTCGAAGTCCACTAGCCCTTGTTTATGGCCTCTGTGATCGGAAAATCTTGCATCTATTAATATGTTAATAAATATAAAGATGTACTTGTGTCTCTTGTTTCTCACCTGTGTTATTTATGGGCGCTATCAGTTGCTAAGGTTACGTAGCAGGGGTGACCATATTGCGGCTGGCTCAATTTGCCTGCAAAAAAAAAAACAATATTCGGGTATTTTATAAGCACGCCGGGCTGACCGTGAATGGTTTTGAAAAATATTTTCAAAATAAGCGATATTCGTGACCGAAATTAACCCGTTATAAATGGAAGAAGAGTAAAGCTAAAGGTAAAGTGATCCCGTTACAGGCCCGGTGTGGCCTCAGAGGGTGGGTAGAGGTATAGCTCTACTCTTCCATGACAGCGGCACTAGAACGGGGTGAGTGGTCAGCAGCACACCCCGGCTGCACTTTACCCGCAGGAAAGACCCGGTACCCATTTTATAGGAGGGTGGGTGTGCCCCAGGGCCGGTCTGGACGGGAGGAAAATCTCGTCTCCACCGGATCGTCCAGCCCGCAGCTCAGTCGCTATACCGACTGAGCTACCCGGCCCACGGATGAAGAGTAATGACACCAAAGAAGGAACAAATGTTTTTCTTTATTAAAACATGACTTTTGCCTAAGTTGCCTCCTAAAGTGTGGCTCGTGAAGCCACTCTAGCTGGGCACCCCTACTGCATATCGTTGGACAAATCTTACATCAGTGACTCTTCATAAACTTAGTAATTATGTAATATATTTTTAAATTCGCCAGCATTTCAGGTTCTACACTGCCAACTAACTGCAGTAGAGACTATTAAAGTTGACCTCGAACCCGCGAAATTCGCGTAACGTTTTGTCAACATTCGGCAACGGAGAAGCGAACTTTAATTGCTTGCAGGCGACCTAAGGTGGTTGCCCCAAGGAATATGAGTGCCTTGTTCGAGACAGACACTTGACCACGAAGTAAGGGTTGGTACACAGCCGGAGTTCGAATTCTGAGACCGCCCTCACTGCGTTCCTGCGGGAGTGAGACCGCTGCTATTTTGGTGCGGTGGTGACCTCTGCCAAATCTCACAAATCTGGCCATGTTTCTGTCACGTGACTGTAGGCCCACCTGACCGTTCGGAACAGATAACTGGAGGATTCATCTTCAGTAAGACGGTTGTATATGGAGTTATGGTATGTTTTACACGCATCGGTATAAGCAGTCTTGTAGGTAGAAGAGTGGGGCATGTACAACACACTATACCGTACCTGTGTATGCAACCGTCTTACTGAAGATAAAACCCTGGACTCTGAAACATGTACAAGACGTCAAAAAATTAAAAATTAAAATACTAATATAGAAGGGGTGTATTTTGTTGGTTTATATTGTATAATTACCTACTTACTTATTTACTTACTTACTTACTTACTTACTTACTCCATGCAGCAGAGTCCTTAAGCAGCTAACCGGTTTTCAGCTAGTCAAGAAATTCCCCACATTATTTGGAACCCGAAGGTTCATTACCCCGTTTACAAATGCCCGCCACCTGTCCCTATGCTGAGCCAGCTCGATCCAGTCCATGCCCTCACATCCCACTTTCTGAACATCTAACTTAATATTATCCTCCCATTTACGCGTCGGTCTTCCAAGCGGTCTCTTTCCCTCAGATTTCCCCATCAGAAATCCGTATACACCTCTCCTCTCCCCCACACGTGCTACATGCCCCACCCATCTCATCCTGGCTAAGATTAGGCAATGCAAAACACGTCTTGACGTCAATGCATGCTGCAGTGCAATGTGGCCCGTAAAAGGTTTGGCAGCCTGCTGTCGCTGGCCGTGTGTCGCTCACAGAACAGGAAAGCGTAGTGAGCGGGAACATGCTCTGCAAGCGAACAGTGCTCTGCAATGTTGAACGTGAAAGAAACAGTTTACTGCGCGCAAGGTATTTTGCTCAGATGTATTAGGTTTATAATGAATTCACTAATATACGTCAGCACAACAATTATTTATTAGATCATATAGGCTACATGTTTCGACCTGTTAACAGGTCATCATCAGGCCTCCAGCAGAATAAGTCTAAGGTGCCGTTAACATGTAGCCTGTATAATCGAATAGATAATTGTTGTGCTGACATATATTAGTGAATTCATTGTATACTTCATTAGAGCACTCCGTGATGCCCTCTCTAAAATTTACTGGGTTTGTTTGTTGATCAAGCGCCATTGTGGTGTTCATGATTTCCGACAGTGACGACCCGATAATTCGTGACAAATTAAGACGGTCCAGAAAACTAAATTCTTCGTGTATTAACATTTATTCACCATATAGGCCCACCACTAAGTTGGGAAAATTTAGGAAACCTCTTGTCTTAGCGAGTGGGTACTGGAAATTGCTGTTTTCAGAACATGGTCAGTGTACGGAATTATTAGCACAGGAAACAAGCAAATAGAACACCACTTGAAGAATAAAGACCAACTTGATGTCACTTGCTATTTTATTTCACTTCTTATGCGCTCAACATGTTTCGGACATTAATATATCCATCATCAGGAGCTTGCTGTTGAATTACCACATCGGTCGTTTTGTTCTCGGTTCGTTGTGTGTTGGAGATTTGGTGCGGCTGGGTTTGAGTGGTGAAGCAGTGCTTCAGCCTGCAACACGGACACCACTCAAACCCAGCCGCACCAAATCTCCAACACACAACGAACCGAGAACATAACGACCGATGTGGTAATTCAACAGCAAAGTCACAAGCTCCCGATGATGGATATATTAATGTCCGAAACATGTTGAGCACATAAGAAGTGAAATAAAACAGCAAGTGACATCAAGTTGGTCTTTTATTCTTCAACTATTACAATGATGCACGGTCCAATAAACATAAGAACACAACTTCTTGAAAACGCGTGGATATTAGTAACGAACTGGAAAATAGCATTCGAAACGTGTTATGTCTTTTTTGTTGATTATCCCTGACATGTTTCGAAGTAGCTGTTTCATTCTAAACGGTTCCGTGTTTACTCGATGCTATAAATCCTCTAAATACCGAAATTTTAAATCCAACGCAGCGACTGCAGATGAGTGACGTGGACCTGATACCATGTCACGAACCAGCTGATTCGAACCACATCTTGTAGTGGAAAAAGGAAACTACGACATATATGTTTCCGAGTAATTCAGTTTTCCCCTGCCTATCATACCACCAACGCGTCATGTTTGTTCATTCACTTATCGCGAATATCAGATAAAAATTTTCCATTATATGTCATAAATCATGCCGTCTATCGAAGAGTTGCGGAAATGCTGAGTGCAAAGAGCACCTGTTGTCCTTGTCATGGTACCTTAAAATGACAGTTATTGGACTATTTAATATAAACGGCTTATGATTTTGTGTTTGTGAACAGGAATGCGGGTCATAGTCGTGAATGGAATTGTGGACATTGTCTGTTGTCTCAGACTGAAAGAAATCTCACAGGAATACGGGTCATTGGCAGTAGTTAATAAAGGACCAGAAGATTGCAGCACTAGGAGACAGTGATTAAAACATCGAATCGAAATCAACCATTTTGATGTTAGAAATGCGTGGTAATATTTGGGTTAAGTTTCACACGTTCTAAAGACACATAGCATCTCCTGTTGCTAACTGCTCTGTAACTGAGAATTCGCTGACCATATCGCGATACATTTTTTTGGCAGTTGCTGCAAAAGTTAGTACGAGTGGCTTGCAAAAGTTAGAGCAACGAGCTAAGAAGTGTATTGAGCTTCGTGGGGAGTATGTTGAATAAATCCCGCGTTTGGTCGCTGTAGCTTATTTCCTTCCCGGTCGAGCTAAGGATTTATCACAACCCCCTCATACGTGGTGAGCTTCTGATAAGAGTGGGAGATACTAAATATCTTAAAGTTAAGCAATCTCGATAATGTTGGAACAGTGCATACCTTTGCTCTGTTTTCTGTCCACATTTAATGCAAGGATCATTTGGAAGACAAATCCGAATTCTCAGTTCCATGCTAATACAAAATGTGTATCAGTGCTTGCCATGGTACTCAGACGTGTCACACAATATTGCTTAATAAAATGTTTATCACACCTCAAGCCAGACGGTGTGTTTAGTTGTGATTTCCGGACAGTTTTGACACACCCCGAAACCCCCACACACACACACACACACACACACACACACACACACACACACACAGGGTCGATAAACACACTTATAGTCTTATCTTACTGTCCCCTGCGTAGAGTTTCCCCGTCACACGCCCTGACCGCAAATGTCTATACATACTTTTGAGGTGTGCCATCCCCGTTGTGTGTTTAAACTATAAGGTGAGGTAAATTCAGTCAAAAACACAACTATGAATATATGGCTAAATGATGGTGTTTATTAGCTATAGGAAACTGCATGTTTTCTACTGCTAATAAATACCATCATTTAGCCATATATTCATAGCTGTGTTTTTGACTAAATTTACCTCACCTTATAGTCTATACATACGTCCATGCCTGACAAACATAATATGACCTACTCAGGAAGAAGAAGGGGCCCATCGTCGAGTTGGACCAGAGGCCGCAAACAGAGCAACGGGAAGCGACGAGTTCAGTCAGCGAGTTCCTACAATAGTAATCCTTCTGCTACTGAATTCCGATTATGCCTGGTTGAAGAATAAAAGACCAACTTGATGTCACTTGCTATTTTATTTCACTTCCTATGTGCTCAACATGTTTCGGACATTAATATATCCATCATCAGAAGCTTGCGACTGTGCTGTTGAATTACCACATCGGTCGTTATGTTCTGGGTTCGTTGTGTGTTGGAGATTTGGTGCGGCTGGGTTTGAGTGGTGTCCGTGTTGCAGGCTGAAGCACTGCTTCACTACTCAAACCCAGCCGCACCAAATCTCCAACACACAACGAACCGAGAACATAACGACCGATGTGGTAATTCAACAGCACAGTCGCAAGCTTCTTATGATGGATATATTAATGTCCGAAACATGTTGAGTACATAAGAAGTGAAATAAAATAGCAAGTGATATCAAGTTGGTCTTTTATTCTTCAACTATTACAATGATGCACGGTCCAATAAACATAACATTCCCATTATGCCTATTTACATGAGAGGTTCGCATTTCATGAAAGTTTTTTGTATACAAATGTTTTTTAATTATTAATAAAATATTAAGATTTAATAACAGAGAGTTGTATTGTGTGGTTTCTGTGAATAATACGAACAGACAATAAGAGACTTTGTGTAATTCGCAGTCCATATTAGTATTCAATGATTTGTCGGTCGAGGAGACATAAGGAAGCTAGTATTATCTTTACTACTGTTCAGTAGTTGACCTTCGGAATGACTCGGAAAATTTCGGCGCGGGATTTCTGAACAACTTGAACACGATTAAACACACGCCGAATGGATATCTCCCTCTGAATTTCATACCCATGGAATACAAAGAACTATTAGCATATAAACGTTGCGAGGGAATTCTGTTTAATAAAACAGTGACTATTTTCATATCGCCCTTTTTTAGCCCACTTGTTTGCTGATATGTCCTCTTCTTACGGTCGATATGTGGGAAATGTCTCCTTTCCTTGTGATGAATATACATGGTAATCCTAGCTTACCAGTCACCAGGAGGTTAACCTTTTAAAGACGAAGCGCAGACTGCTTTATTTAAAGACCCAGCTCATATCGCGCAGTAAACACTTTTCATCTCGATTATAAAAACCAATCAGTTTGTTTTAGTAATTAATCAACTTAATGTACAATTTCTTGTTTTATAATAAGTTTATTATATGCCTCTACACGTTTCGAGCACTATGTGCTCATCATCAGGAGGTGAAAATTGTATTATACAGCATCTAGTACCGTCACACTTGGTAGGTGGCCGTCCGGTGCACAGGCTGAGACAGGAGTCCTCTCTTAACCTGTGCACCGGACGGCCACCTACAGGCGTTATGATACCAGATGCTGTATAATACAATTTTGACCTCCTGATGATGAGCACATAGTGCTCGAAACGTGTAGAGGCATATAACAAACTTATTATAAAACAAGAATTTGTGATTAAGTTGGTCATTTACTAAGATTATACTGAGATGCACGGTCAGCAAAACTAAAAAAAAAGTCAGTTTATGTTATATGGGGCAGAAGTAGCTCTTTGTTCTGAGATAAACACAAAACAATCAAACACAGTATGGACAGAATATCAGTTCCTAAGTTTCAAACCTGTTGGTGCGCGCAACCAGTAGTCTTTAAAGGTTAAGTGCAATGCATCGTAACCTCTTTCTAAAAAGAGAAATATAAATTTATGCGAACTTTTTATACAAGTAAATCTCGATGAAATACGAATTTCCTAAACATAACAACAGGTATTCATTAACAGACGGAACTTATATATAGAAAGGTGTAATGTCTTTATTTTAATAATTTCAAGACTTGTGCAGCTATAATTTAATTTCAAGGTTACAAATCAAACGATCGTGAATTTTCAAGTTAAGAATGTAAGCAATAAAGATGACACTTGAAGGTAGAACTTTTCAAATTAAGAATGTAAACAATGAAGATGACGCTTGAAGGTGAAGTATGTCGTTGACCATGTAAGGACTACGATGGTAGTAAAACAAATATAAAAGGTAACAGCTGAATGTACTGATGCTGTACTGAACTCAGTATTTCTAATACCATTTCATCTAGGATCTGGACGATTTGTTCTTTCTATTTTATATACAAACGTAGGCCTATGTTTTCTATAATGGGGGGTTGAGGCAACAGGCAGGAATAACTAAAACAATTTACATCAAAACAGACACAGAAAATAATTATTTGATATATCCCCGTGAAAAATAATGAGCGACGAGACTCGAATTTTGACAATCTCGTAGCCAATATGAATTTTACATTTTACCGGTCGTGTGTGGTACAGGGGCTCCAGTTCACTGTGTTTAATCTTACCGAAATAACATAAGTCGCCGTTACTGCCATAAATAAATTATAGTCATGCGTTGTGTTGACTGGCTGCAGCCAGTCAACACAACGCATGACTAAACAAATTGCTGTTTATACAAAGTTGATCCTCCTGATGATGAGCAGCAAGTCTGCTCGAAACATGTAGAGGCTTATTATTGAAATAAATTAATAGTAAATAGTGCATCCTTTTGGTTCGTATTATAAGGATTTATGTGTACTTGTTGGTTACTGTAATTATTTGTACATCATTCTGCACTGGTTCAAGGGTACGAAACACTGCGGTGTTCGTCAACAAACTTTACACCTGGCCTTCATTATGATAAAATTAGTCATATTTGCATTTTCATGTTAAAAGATTTGGAATCGCGATTTACGTGTTCAGTAGTAATTTGGTACAACTACATGGGTTCTGTCCTTCATGGTGAAGCGTTTTAATGTTGATTTCTGAGAAGGCACTCAGTTAAAATGCTGTTTATGATAATTCCCTATTATAATACAACTGACACAATTTCATGCGCATCTAAATATTGGGAACACTAACGCCTACTACCAGGGGCATAGCTAGAATTTTTGGGGCCAGGCATAAGCGATCCAAATGTCCGCCCCAAACATAAATTATGAACGTCAAAAAATCACAGTTATTTATGGAAATTGCTTCTATTTGTCTCAGTAACTTACAATTGGTTGAGTGCAAAAAAATCAAATGTTTCTTTTCAAGTATTCATCTTGCCGCTCTTTGGACTGTGCCACCCGGGGCGGCCGCATTACTCCCTCCCCTGCACTCCCGCATCCCCGCACCCCAAAATCTGCGCCCCAGCCTAATACATCAAAATACCAAAGTGTGAATATTCTGTTAGTTTGACAGGCTGATTTTCACAGCAGAAATGTTGAATTTAGTATCGTGATTGTCTATTAAAACAAGATTCCAGTGTGTATACATGTTGTGGCACAGTGACAGATAGACACTTTTAGCAGGGAAACATGCAAATTGCTACAAAAACTGTCTGGGGAATCAAGGTGACAGCGCGCAAATGTTATAGACAAGCGACAAAGGTCACTGTCAACAGGAAAATGTGCCAAATGGCACAATGACTGTCAAGACTGGCTTATTATCGATGTTGTAATACGCAAGTTCGTGGGTCAGGCTCACACTTTGCAAGGAAACTGTCATTGCATTACCACTGTACAATATACCGAAACTAGATGTCAGTGTTGAGATGCTCTTTCACGAAAACGCGGGCTGTCAGCAGGCGTTTAAAACCAGGCAGTGCGATTGTTCACTGAGTCATACTTTGTTTGTCAGCATGTCCTGTTGCAAAGAGAAGACATGCTGGACATTGTATACTCAAAAGTATACAGAGTAAAAATGACTGCGACTGCTTTCAACGAATTAATAAGGCAGGAAGACGTGTAAAATTTGTTAGAATCTTCGAGGGCTGCGACAGGCTGGCTTTCATTACAGCAATATGAAACTTTGTAGCCGTACAGCACATTGAGTCAAGAAACTCATGTCGGAATTTCTCAGCGCAGTAACGAAGCGCCCCCTCGCTCAGAAGAGGAGTGTGAAATTTGGCAAGAGGACACCATCAAGAGTCAAAAATCTTCTGGTCTGGCGCTACAGTCTCACTTTCAAAACGACAGCGTAAAAGTTGGCAACAGGACGACTGACAGAGACAACAGCCAAAGGAAGACAGCTCCAGAAAATATCTTATTCAGTAGTGGAAAACAAACAAAAAATTAAAAATAGCGTCATGTAACAAAATGAAGCACTGTTGCCTGCCTGACAGTGGCGTACCCAGGAATTGTGTTCGGGGGGTTCAACAAATTCAGTTGAGGACAGAGGACAGAGAGAACGGGGATCTGGGGGCGGTAGCCCCCTAGTCAGGGGTTCTGGAGGCAGCTGTAATTTGGTACAAGAAATTTCATTTCATAT
>Ga0131853_10015521_pt1 | contig 13925 bp, 9 predicted proteins | sample TergutLab28metaG_FD_92764 | JGI IMG/M metagenome (GOLD analysis project Ga0131853, IMG submission 92764) | Labiotermes labralis P1 segment gut microbial communities from Petit-Saut dam, French Guiana - Lab288 P1 (version 2) (version 2) | ecosystem: Host-associated > Arthropoda: Insects >... | reverse complement strand
TGCGCGGTACGGACTGGGTCTTTATATATAATTCAGGTTATGTGTTTTGTGTGGATCTGAGAACAAACAGCGATTATTTCCCTATACAGCATTAACTGGCTGGTTTGTATAACCGAGACGGAGGGTGTTTACTGTGCGGTACGGACTGGATGCATGTAATGTAATAATGTATAAATAACGCAGTCCAACGCATCTGTTTTATTCCACAAACAATAAATTTTGCTTTTATAAAATAGCTACATTTTTGGACCTGATCGGGTCTTCACCAATGCTTTGAAACGCCTAAAGTAAGCTGGTCATATCATTACCAAATGTGTCGGTCTGTGGGTAGAAAGCTCTTACTTATTGACATGGGCATAACAGTTATGGCAATTCTATTAAAATTAGTGTCACTGTGGCTTGAACAATGTTAACAATGTTATTGTTATAGCTGTGGTTATCATGTGATGCAGCTTGGTGCTGCTGACGACCGTACAGGTATGCTGCATTTGGCGTCTAACCCCGTTTTACCGCCGACATGTATTGAAGAATAAGCTGCTGTGTACATTCGATTAACCTTCAGTTCAGAGGAACAGATACCTCGGGATCCACAGAACAGTAATTGTACCGAGTCACGACTTGATTCTTTTTGTGTATTTTAGAAGCCTGATGAAGACCCGATCGGGTCGAAACATGTAATAATTTTACGAACGCAAACTTTGCTGTGTTGACACTAAAAATAGGTGTTTTGGCCTGCGTCGTACTTAAGTTTTTACTTGAGGCATCGCAGCGGGATGCCTGAAGTGAGATTGATTTTGTGTTCAGACGGTCGCAGGAAATGTAATTTCGCTTTTCAAGAAATTCTCTTCAAAGCATCAACGATATTTTTCGACAACTAACAGGCGCAAGCTGATAGTCACGTAGCTCCTCAAGAAACTCACCTACTTATGTAGCTGTACAATTTCTTGCCATGTTTACGAGGGCCTTTCTCGAGCCATTTGAATCCACTCCTCTGCCCTACTTCTTGAAGATTCATCTTAATGTTATCCTTCACCTACGTTTAGTCTTCTCTTCAGAATTTTCGACTGAAATTCTGCATTCCTCGTATTTCTGACGCGCTCTGTGTTTTCTGCCTATCGAATCACAAGAGTCCGTTAATGGGTTTAGCAATATCTTGAAGATCCTCATTATGTAATGGTAAAGGTAAAGGTAAAGTTGTCACTGTGCGTGACGTGAAGGCATATGGTGGGAGTAGACGTGTGGCTGCACTCATTCTTAATCTCAACACTAGATGGAATGAATGGTCAGCTTCATGCCCAGGCCGCTTTGACTCCGGAAGAAGGAGCCCCCAGTAAGTATGCACAGAATAGGAGACTGTGGGTCCCACACCTGTGCGGACACTTTGGAGAAGTTACAAAACCTTGTATATGCCAGGAATCGAACTGCGATTCCTCGGTTCCTGTACCCGTAACCTCAGCTTACCCGCTCTCTCTCTCTCTCTCTCTCTCTCTCTCTTCGTCATGACATATTCAAGTTCAGGTCTTGGCCCCTTGTGTTTTCACAAAGACATTTGGCCCCACAAGCCACCCCCTGTCCCACGGTTCGTAACTCAACGTCATTTCTGACGGGTCTGGGTGTCGTCTGTGCGCCAGACTGCGTGCTCTGCATGTCCGATGTCCGACTGCACCGGCTTGCCCATTAGTGACTTCTAAAGTAACTTCCAGTGCTGCAACTAACTTCCCTTTTATTATCAGTGAAACACGAAGCCTGCAGATTATCATGCAGCGCTCATTTGTGCAGTAATACGACATGTGTTTGGTTCAGCTTGCGAACTGCTGAAGGCGTGTGTCAGGTTACGATATGGTAACGAACAAAACAGAACAAGTCTTAAGATTCGAGCAGCCACGACCTCGTTCTGACGCACTTCCGTACTGCATGCCGCCCAGTCCTTCCTTCTTCAGGAGCTGACATACAAAATCCTCGGATAGTCAAGAAATTCCCCGCAGTTTCTACAACCCGAAGATTCTTCAGTGTGTTTCCATCAGCTTTCCTCTTGCCCCTTTCCAAAGCCAGATGCGTCCAATTCCTTCCCTTCTGTTTCTTTACGAGCCTGTTTAACGTTACCGTCCCATCTAATTCAGGGTCTTCTAGGTGGTCTCTTTCCTTCCAATTTCACTACAAAAATCCCCGAATCATTTGCTTCGCTCAAATATTTTTCTCAATGTATTCTTCCCATAGCTCAGTTAGTTCAGTGACTAGTCTGTGGAAGGTGCGGGCTCGATTCCGGTCAAGGACAAATTATTTTTCTCTTTTCCAAAACGTTCAGACCGGCTTTGCTGCCCACCAAGTCTCGTGGTGTTTCTCTGGAGATAAGACGGCCGGGTCGTGAAAGTAATCACGCATCTTCACCCAGTAGGAGATTAAGAAAGAGTGCAGCTGCAGTAGAATGTGGTCTCGCTGTATGGCACACACAGAGAGACACACACACAGACACGCACACACGCGCGCACGCACACACACACGCACACTGCAGCAAATGTAACTGTGCGTTCTTCTCCATTCCCTCTCGCCCCTCACTGTACCCTGAAACCCAATTTAACCCGCCACTACCCCACCCACATGTATCCCCACTTCACGCAAACCATTAGCATAAGGATTCGCCAGGCAATATTTTCCTTACAGCAGTAACGTAAGTACTGCGCATAGCGAATTTAATTGGCCCAATGTGATATATGCTAGTAGCGTCTAGTTTGTAATCCATAGGTAGAAGTGTTCTTGACATTGTGCGTTTTAAGCCCTGTACAAGGGCTGCCTGTCTGTCTGTCTGCCTGTGCAGCAGATTCCGGTTGGTTCTGTGGGCAGTGCAACAGCTGTGGAGCAGCGCGTGCTTGTTGTCAGTTGTTCTGAACATGTGGAGATTGTTTGGGATGTTCATTGTGCTGTGTAGTTACTGTCTAATGATGATTGGCGTTGTGGAGATCCCTCGTTATGTTTTGTGAAATTCTGGATGTTCCATTGCGAACTGCAGGTACCGGCATCATGTAGAAGCCAGCAGGATGTTTGTGTCAAACTTGCTGTCTTCCTTCTGCTAAACTTCCGTCTTTGCTTCCTTCCTTCCTTCCTTCCTTCCTTTAATTTTATTCAGTTTTTTATAGCTTGCTGTGCGGCCTGCATGATAGGCAGGAGCAATTCTGGCGCTTCGCGCCGCTATAAAAATCTCTAGCTTCAGGAAGTATCTGGCGAGCGACACGCTCAAACTTTTATCATTGCCTCACAAAGTTTCCTGCTGTTCGACAGCTTTAATCAACTCTGTAATTAACTGACGACAACATTAGGCGTTCAGGAACTTAAGAAGTTAACTTCCCTCTTCAGAGACATTAGTGGCTTTTTAAAGAACGTGAGATGTCATTAATCATCGGCTGCTGTGTGAACCGGATGGAGCGCACAAGTAAAACTCAGTGCTTCGGTCTGCATGAATGGAGGGAACTGATAGACTTGCCATGTCCGTCCATCTCAACAGTTAAAAGTCGTTCAAGTCTATATATATATATATATATATAATTCACTTACGTGTTACAAACGGAACTTTTGCAAGAATGCGCCTGTTAGCATCGCCATGGGTATTGGACTGTTCGCTTCTTGGCATCAAAAGTCGTAATGGATTTTCATGAAATTTTATATTAGAATATTCGCTAAAATTTATCAACAAACTAGAATTTCATATCACAATGGTTTGCGCCGTGACGTGCATAAAGAATTTTAAAATTCCTTTTATCCCAAATATCGTACGGTTCGATAATTGCAATTTCATGACCTGCCGCCGTAACATAAGTGCCTCTTTCGCACAGCCGATTTTCACGAAGCTCGCAGACGCTTCACAGCATTATGTGCAGATGCCTTATACCGAATTTCACCCGAATCGTTCAAGAAACGTGGGAAAATGCGGGAACAAGTTTGTGCGGCCCGCACAGCAAAGCACAGCACAACACAGCTCGCTCTCAACCGCGTTTCGCGATATTTAAGCTTCTTAAATAGCATTATCAAGGGACTGATATACCGATTTTAGTGACAGTCTGGCAGAAGGCTTTGTAGCTGGTAATTGGCCACAGACAGACAGACAGACACTGCTGTGGTGTCCATATAACGCCTTATCAACTGCAGTTACTTGCGCTGCGTCTTTCCTCTCGAGCGTGAGGACTGACAAATGTTTTGAACCTGTGTAACAGCGCTGCGAGATAATCAGAACGTCACCTCAGAACATTTACATTACGTCTAGTGCGACCCTCCTAGTAGCCCGTACCGCCCTTTGTTTGATCAGAGAATTGTATCAACCGATAACCAATCAAATCTCCCTTTGCTCTCTGTTCCAGTGCAGTGGCAGCACGCGTTGTTTCTCAACGTCCGCGCCCCGACGCTCCAATGAATCCCAATGTCCGATTCTACACCAACACGGTGCCAGACCAGGTGGCACCACTAAGAAGAGCAGCATAGCGACGTTCATCCGTAGGAAGCCGAGCGCCAGGAACCACAGCAGCCCGTCGGCGGCGCCCTGCGTGACGCTGTCACACAACAGGAAGCTGAGGTTTGCTCTGGCCAAGGAACGCAAGGCGTCCACCACTCTCGGCATCATCATGAGCGCCTTCACGATATGCTGGTTGCCGTTTTTCGTTCTGGCCCTAGTCAGGCCCTTTCTGAAGAACGATCCTTCGCCCATACCTGCACCCCTGTCAAGCCTCTTCCTCTGGCTGGGCTATGCCAACTCCCTTCTCAATCCCATCATCTACGCCACCCTGAACCGGGACTTCCGGAAACCTTTCCAACAGATCCTGTTCTTCCGGTGTGGGTCTCTGAACCACATGATGCGAGAGGAGTTCTATCAGTCTCAGTACGGAGATCCAGAGCATCATTACTGCGTCATTAACAGCAGTCAGCAGTACCAGACGGCGCGAGAGGAAGATGTCGAAGATACGGCGCCCGGCGTCGAACCCGAGCGTACCACCGCCGATGAGTCCTTCCTGTGATACTTTCCAAGAACCTTCTAATTTCCGCTTTCATCGCGTCTGTTTGTACCTGAAACTAACACGACTGTCATTGAAAACCCCTTGTCATTATTTTATTTGACAACTATAATTTGCCAATTTCCGCCGTTACCGCGCCTCACGTGTGGGCGGTTGGCTGAGTGGGCTACGTTAATATGATAAACGAGCCAACAGGAAGTGGCGGCAGGTAGTCAGATAAAATGATGACCCTGTACAATGTTGCACCAGGGAAATCTCATTAAATGTTATTCATTGTTTGTTGGCTTCCATTGAGACCGATCGACAGACCGACCGAGGTATTGTGGGTGCTGTAGAGTTATGACGTCACATATTGCCTCCACTTGCCTTTTAAATCAGTAATGTGTTTTTGCCTAAGGAATTCTATACGCGATTTCCTGCGTGGTTAATTGACTGTTCGTCAGGAAGAAAGGGCACCAAAGCAAGACCTTGAAATAAATTAACGAAATTCAATATAGCAGAAGACAACGAGTACAAGAAACCCCTCAAATTCAACTTCGTGCCTGACGGCCTATGTAAATGTGTGACGTCATGGCTTTTGTACTTCCTGGGTGAGCAGCAGAATCGGCAAACACTGCCCTTGCGTACAGCTGTATAGCTATATAGCTGCTAATGTTGTGTAGCTGGCAGAACGAAACATTCCACTTGTTAGAAAACACTCCGAGGCATTTCTTTGTAAAAGACGTCGGTGCTCTGTCGAGCATGGTAATACCGCTGTCGCGGATTCCGAAGCCGCACGTGACGCCGTGACGTCCGGCACGTTACAGCGGTGGCTGGCCGCTGGACGTGACCATCTTGTATGACGTCACTCCCACTCTCCTGTACTTAATTTCTTGCGGACTGCAGTAACCGCCCCCACCAAATTCATTCTACATCACAAAATTCCGGACAGGTCACTGCTGACCAATCGCGTACATTAGCGTAGTTGATATGCTGTTGGTCACTCAGCTGGTCTAGAAATTCCCCTGCCTCTCACTGAACTCGCAACACCATTACCGCTGTCACAAAAGCCTGTCGTAGCTGTAGGGACATTATTTTATCTGACAACTGTCGTTAGTCACTTCCCGCCGGCTGGCTTAATTTGTACAACTTGGGCATGCAGTGAACAGCGTGTTGTTTAGATGTGAGGAGCCCTTTTGGTAAATATGGTGACCAACTGCAGTGCATTAGCAGTGGCGGACCGCGGTACTGCACTTGGCACGAGGAGTTGTCAGGTAAAATAACCAGATGAAGTGACCAGAATTCGGAACGGAGTGTAGTCTGATGACAGTGTCACTGCAGCTACTGGTGCAGCGTCCAGCAGCCTCAGGTCTAATTGTGGGGGGAGTCTGGCTGCTGTAAGTCCCTTCTTTTGTAGGAAAATTTTCTCAGGTATCTCTTCCGAGTGTTCGTCTTTCCTCAGGCACAAAGCGTCTTCTGTGGGCCTAGTGAGAGGCCTGTGACAGTGGCGTATAGCGGGTTTTCTGTAGAACATTGAGTGCGCGAGGCGAGGTGTTGTGTGACTGGTAGAGTGACAGACACGGCGTCACTTGTTTGTGTGTAGTGGACTTTTGTATTGCAATGTGTCAATGACTAATGACGTCTGATGACGGTCTGGGTGATTCCGTTAATTGCATCTGCCACGTATGTGTACAGAAAGTGAAGTGGTAAACGTGAGAATTACAAAACGACTAACTTAGCTTCCTAAAGCTTTAAAATCTTAATTCAGCCTGAATTGTATATACAATCTCAATTCGTACCGCGCAGTAAACACACTCCATCTTGGTTATACAAACTAGTCAGTTAATGCTGTATAGGGAAATAATCGCTGTTTGTTCTGAGATCCACACAAAACACATAAATACACCGTGTGGGCAGAACTTAGACTTGCTGAATTTTAAACTGATGGTACATATAGTGACCACTGGGACTTATGGGATGAATTCTATGGTCTACGTATAGAGTATTTTAACAAATTTTCAAATCTACAAAGGGTTAATTATTTGGCTATCGCCAACAGAAAGTACAACGTGTCTTGTGAGGGTTTAACGACATTTCGATAGGCCATACTGTCAGTTCCTTATATCTGAACACTAATTGTGACTCACTGTTCCAATTCCCAATTCAAATTCGTCGATTTCTGTTGAAGATTCGGTGTCAAGAATGCTCTCAGTCGACTGTGAGGACATTCTGTGCAGTCACATTAGCACGAAGGCACATGCTCTGACAGCAGCACACCACAAGCCTGCACATTAGTGTTAGTGCAAAGCATGTAACACAGTTGAACCTCGCTCTACAACACCAGACAGCCAGGTGCAGCCCCTGCACGGCGTTACGTCCCTCCGTAGGACAAATTGTGAGAGAACTGTAGCATTTGGATCAGGAATATTTTGTGGTAATTAAAATATGCCAAAAAAAAAAATAGGACCGTACGTAGGATTTAACGTTTGCGGAATTTACATACCTAAGTAGATATTTGCATGAAGCAGGGTTCTTCTTCAGAGGCTGCAGCACGAGTTGCTCAGCTAACCGGCATTTTACTGCTCTATACGTAACAGTCCGCCACTTGTCCCTTTCTGAGCTACATTACTGCAGTACACAGCAAACCTCCATATCTGTTTAAGACTCATTTAAATATTATTCTCCTCTCATCTACGCTGATGTCTTACAAGCGATCTCATTCCTTCAGATTTTCCGACCAAAACGGTGTATACATTTCTGTTCAGTCACATTCATGCAACATGCCCCGCCCACCTCATACCTCTCCATTTCATCACCCTATCAGTAATATTTCGTGCGGATACAAACCTTGTAGTTCCTCATTATGCAGGAGATAACGGTGGTAAGTTTGTTACGAAGTGCAAAGTTACGGGTTGCCTAAATATTTTAAGACTCTTGTTGACCTAACACAAGATAATATTTAAAAATTCATTTCTTTCCCACATAAAACAGATCGTTTATTAATACTTCACATGAAATCTACTCGAGACTGATAGTTTACTGTTATTTAGTGCCTTCATGAAGTGCTGCTGTCACGCTCTGAACACAGTAGTTATTACGCATTGCCGTCAGATACTGTTCGTGTCACCCCTTGAACACCGTAGTTATTACACTGTGATATCAGGAAATGCTCATGTCACCTTCTGAACACAGTAGTTGTTGCACAGTGCCTTCAGAAACTGTTCGTGTTACCCTTTGAACACCGTAGTTTTTACACAGTGCCTTCAGGATTTGATCGTGTTACCCTATGAACACAGTAGTTATTACACAGTGCCACCATGAATTGATCGTACTACCCTATGAACAGAGTAGTTATTACACAGTTCCGCCATGAGTTGATCGTGCTTCCTTCTGAATACAGTAGTTCTTAAAGTGCCATCAGGAACTGATCGTGTTAACCTATGAGCACAGTAGTTATTACACAGTGCCATCAGGAACTGTTCGTATTACCCTCTGAACACAGTAGTTATTACACAGTGCCATCAGGAACTGTTGTGTTACCCTCTCTAACACAGTAATTACTACACAGTGCCATTAGGAACTTTTGTGTTACTCTCTGAACACAGTAGTTATTACACAGTGCCATCAGGAACTGTTCGTGTTACCCTCTGAACACAGTAGTTACTACACAGTGCCATCAGGAACTATTGGTATTCCCCTCTCTAACACAATACTTTTTATACAGTGCCATTAGGAACTTTTGTGTTACATTCTGAACACAGCAGTTACTACACAGTGCCATCAGGAACTGTTGGTGTTACCTTTCTGAACACAGTAGTTACTACACAGTGTCATCAGGAACTGTTGGTGTTCCCCTCTCTAACGCAGTAGTTACTACACAGGGTCATCAGGAACTGTTGTGTTACCCTCTCCAACACAGTAGTTACTATACAGTGCCATTAGGAACTTCTGTGTTACACTCTGAACACAGTAATTATTACACAGTGCCATCAGGAACTGTTGGTGTTCCCCTCTCTAACACAGTAGTTATTACACAGTGCCATCAGGAACTGTTGTGTTACCCTCTCCAACACAGTAGTTATTACACAGTGCCATTATGAACTTTTGTGTTACACTCTGAACACAGTAGTTATTACACAGTGCCATCAGGAACTGTTGGTGTTACCCTCTGTAACACAGTAGTTATTACACAGTGCCATTAGGAACTTTTGTGTTACACTCTGAACACAGTAGTTATTACACAATGCCATAAGGAACTGTTGTGTTACCCTCTCAACACAATAGTTACTACACAGTGCCATCAGTAACTGTTGTGTTACCCTCTGAACACAGTAGTTACTACATAGTGCCATTAGGAACTGTTGTGTTACCCTCTGAACACAGTAATTACTACACAGTGCCATCAGGAACTGTTGTGTTACCCTCTGAACACAGTAGTTACTGCATAGTGCCATCAGTAACTGTTGTGTTACCCTCTGTACACAGTAGTTACTCTCTCTCCTGTATATATATATATATATATATACATACATACATTTATAATCTTTATTTGTGTGCGTTCGTTTTGTAAATCGCAGACTGGCAACGAAATGAAACTGTTTGAAGAACAATAAAATGTATTTATAAAATTCTTTCCTTGAACATGGCCCGGAATTTAATTTGTCCAGTAGGAGTGGGCCCGATATGAAGTTCTTTAACCACAGTGACTCTTAAGTGTAACTAACGTACTAAATCCGTGGAACAGTCTATACCGACCGACCAGCCGGCAGGCACTTAACTAGTTCAGTATTACTCTTCATTTTATGAATCTCTGTCACCCATTACCGGTGTGATAAACCTGCCACTGGACTCTATCTTCAGCCTGATTAATCCAGTGCGCATCTTCACACACAATTTCTTTTAGGTCCGTTGGAACATTATCCCTCCCTCTAATTCTAGGTCTTGCGTGTGGTTGTTTTTTCATATTTTCTGAGTACAGCAGTACAGTAGGCCTATAGTGCACGCTGTGGTGACAGGAGGGGCTGGAGGTACAGCTTAACTCATTGTTAGCCTCTATACTAGATCAAGGTGAATGCCTACCATCACGCCCAATCCTTTTTTTCTAGACCAAACAGCCCCCTGTGCCTCTGTGAGTCCCAGTGCCGATTTCGATTTTTGCACCAGCCGGGAATCGAACATAGATTTCTCGGATGTCACTATAGTGACTGAGCTATACCGGGCTGCTAGTATGTTGTCAGTTGCTACACCGTCAGCACGTGCTGTTAGCTACAGTCTCTCCCCACAGTTCGGTTTACGGTTGTGTAATATAAACCGACAAAACAACGCTTTTTAATTGTTTGATGTCTTGTAACCAGTTTCGAACCCGAGGTTTCGTTTTCAGGAAGACGGTAGTACGTCCAGGTATGGTATAGGGCGTACTTGCATCAGTATAAGCACCTACTGGACTGCTTGTACTGTTGCATGTGAAACATGCTATACCATTGCATATACAGCCGTCTTCCTGAAGATGAACCCCGGGTTGGAAACATGTAGAAGACATCAACAAATTATTAAAAGTGTATTTCGTTGCTTTGTATTATATGTTTATGGTGCAATGCGCGGTGCAAATGACATAAAACAGAAGTTAGGCTGACGTAATTTCACAATAAGTGTGGAGATATTCCAAGTTGCTTGTGGATGCTCTGTGCTGCGATGGAATGGACGGGGAGTGTTGGCTGTATTGGTGTGCTGCACATCTACCGAATGGAACCGCAGTGATTAATGATCAAGTGTACAAGTTCAGATGTCTGTAGCGGGGGAGAGAGAATTTGAAGTTTGATTGGGGGGGGGGGGTGGTAAACTGTGAAACAAGTAACTAGAGATAAGCTTGCGGGCTGCATCGACAGGCGCTGTTCGTGTTCATTGCCACGCGTCAGGAACTGTCGATGGTCGTGCAGCGGCAGCAAAATGTCGGCCCTTCGCCGGCCGCTGATATTTAGCAGCAAAAACACTGGATTTATCTGCAGATAAATTTAACGGCCAACATTTAGACTGCTGATCTGTGAAAAGCTGCAGAGAGGTGAATTATGTTAGAGGCGAACTGTGTCGCTGTTCCGTCCCGACGCAGCGTGTCGCGGGTAGGTAGGCCAGGTGACAGCGACCGTCAGAGACTGTCTGGCTGATAATGTGGGCAGCAGTCGATACGAACATATGCTTCAGTCAGTATTGAAGCCTCCACCTTTGCCGATGAATGTTATCTGCAGCAGGAAGGCTTGTGTCGAGCTGTAACTTGCATGCTGAGTGCTGTCGTGACGTCAGAGTGTCCTGTGTGACAGGATCAGGGGCAGGTTTGTCTGTGCAAAGCGTAGCTAGAAATGAAAATTATGGAATTCCAGTAACATTTCAAAGGTATGTACCAGTTAATGATGAAGGGCTTATCATTATGTGCAAGTTGAATTATTATATATATATGTCGCCGTGGCGTCACGTAGGAATGACGTCATAAATTGAGACGCTTGGGAAGCAACTAGACAGCGGTATATGTACCTAGATCGCTCTTGCACTGTATACAGTGTTATGTTTGGTTAGCAACAGCGCACAGGCAACACTGTACAGAGTTGTTTGGAGTTATGACGATGTAAAGGCTATAGTTATTGTTTTTAATATGCAAGGGGGTTTAGGAAACGCGCGGTATACAACTGCTTGTATTGATAAACTTGAGCGTCTTCCATTTATCTTGTACTAATCTGATTAATTCTCGTTTGATATAATTCTTGTGGCTCTGAAAGGCGGCGTAGCCCAGTAACAAGGCAACTAAAGTTTTACCTTTGTTAGTCAACTGAGCTTATCAATTAATACCCAGGCGGAGCAACAGAAGTTTCCAACCCCAAAGCTTTAACCTGGCGGTCATATTGTGTTATTTGAAGGGAAGTGGCAGAAGGAACGAGGGCCAGATGACGGGTACTTTATGGGTAGGCGGGGGGGGGGAGTCACTTTGTTAGAAGATTCTGACCCTTCGGCCGTTCGACCTTCTGACAGAAGCACTATGAAGTTGCATTTGGTCGCTCGAAACGAGGACTGCGGAGTTTTGGGTCCCTGGCTAATGTTAAACAACTCAGAGTTGGGCTTTTGAGCATGGGAGTTAATTTGATGTGTTTCAAATGGGAGGGCAGCATGATAGGAACTTGCGGTAACAACTTGGAACTGGGGAACCATCGTAGGAGTGACTTGGAAACAGATGAAAAACAAGAAAATCTGTGTTCCTGATGTTTTCCTAACGTATATGCTACTGCTCGCACCTTAAGCATTGTGTCTAATGTACAGCGCGTAGTTGCTACCTCACAGAAAACACAGAAAGTCTTTGTAACACAGACCAACCCGTTAATGTTGTGTGGGGAAGACGTGGTAGCTGCATAAAACACTGTGTGGTTAGGTGGTACATATATTTACCGCTGTGCACTGAAGGATTAAGTGGATCATGTCATTTCGCTTCTTGTTATATGCGTGGCAGATGTGATGAAAGATTTGCAAGTGGCACAACGTGATGTACTCTAGTCTGCGTGTTGGGACAGCCTGACAGTGTGTTCTTGTAACTTTCCGCGAAGATGGTGCGTGCTCAGAGCGAAATTAATGACGCTGCTAATTTTTCAAGAGACCCAGCAATAAAATGTCTTTGTCAGGACGTGATTAATTTTATTTTTTGACGTGATTCAAAAATTAGTTTTTTTGAAAAGAAGTGAAAAAAAGGATGGTGCTGGAGAGATAATGACGTGCATATTCTGTTTTGTAATCAATCATTATAACATAACAGCAGCAACGTGGCTCTGGTCACCATGGCAACCGCAACGCTACCAACTTAACGTGTGGTTCAATACTTTTGATAAATCTATTGCTGTAGAGCAAACTCATATTTTCATTGCTGATTTTTCTCTCCTGTATGAATGTGATGTGTTTATTAAAAGTAGATAAATGGAAATATCGTATATTGCTTCGTGTGTGTTTTATTCCTTCACGCCGAATAAATTTTAAGCAAAAAACTGGGTGGAAACACGGTGACTGCAGAGAGATGGGGAGAGAAGGAAGTGGTGAAGAGAGTTGCCAGAATGTTTGTGAGAGACGCCACTGCCTATAAATTCTGTGCGCGCGGCACGAATTACATTACCATATGTAAAATCAAAGAACCTTTGGGCCCCATCTGTGACTGTCGATGTGGCTGTACCTGTAAACTGTGCCTGAACCTGTCCCAGGCACTTCAGCTTTTAAAGACGAAAATAAAAACCTTGAAAGTAACGTCTGTGTCCGAAACTCCTGAAATTTTCGACAGAGCATCGGTTGGTTTGAAACTTTCCAGGCTTCGCCCGTTCGTCCTTCTGCTAAGAGCAACATGTAGATGGAGATGAGTGTGGAAGGAGCTCAACAGACGATGAACAGCAGTCCTGCTGCTAGCAATTTATCCACCTCAGATATTGCACGGACTGGCAGGGGATCGAACATGTACCTCCTCGGTGAGGACCTAGCAACTGACTGCCTGAGCCATATGAGACGTACCTGATTGCATAAAAATTGCAGTTTGTACCTCACAGAGACCATGGTATGCTTCCATTACAAAGACCGGTCAGTTAATGCTGTATAGGGAAATAATCGCTGTTTGTTCTCAGATCCACACAAAACACATAACTTGAATTGTATATAAAGACCCAGTCCGTACCGCGCAGTAAACACTCCGTCTCGGTTATACAAACCAGTCAGTTAATGTTGTATAGGGAAATAATCGCTGTTTGTTCTCACATCCACACAAAGCACATAACCTGAATTATAGATAAAGATCCAGTCCGTACCGCGCAGTAAACACTCCGTCTCGGTTATACAAACCAGTCAGTTAATGTTGTATAGGGAAATAATCGCTGTTTGTTCTCAGATCCACACAAAGCACATAACCTGAATTATATATAAAGACCCAGTCCGTACCGC
>Ga0131853_10015519_pt1 | contig 13926 bp, 8 predicted proteins | sample TergutLab28metaG_FD_92764 | JGI IMG/M metagenome (GOLD analysis project Ga0131853, IMG submission 92764) | Labiotermes labralis P1 segment gut microbial communities from Petit-Saut dam, French Guiana - Lab288 P1 (version 2) (version 2) | ecosystem: Host-associated > Arthropoda: Insects >... | reverse complement strand
TTATTATTATTATTATTATTATTATTATAGTGCTCAATTCAAAATATGCATTAGGAACACGTGAGGCTTGAGGTTCCCACAGGCGTGTCGCCTGCCATGTAAGACTAAGTACTGTACTGTACTTCCTATATCAAGGAATATACCTTACTAAGAAAACGACCATTCATGAAAAAACCTGAAGTTTATTTGCTTATGTGTTTCTGGTTTGCTTAACGACCCTTGCAGTAGGTCAGATACTGTGACTTCATTGTAATGCAACGAACTGGAAAGCTTGCCATCTGGAACCGTTGTCACCGCGTTTATGGACCTTTTCAAGCAGTTGTCTGGAGGGAATGAAGAAGTGAAGGACATCATGGCTTGTCCACTGCCCAGGTCGAGGTTGGGTCCAGCAACTTTCGAATAAGAAGCAAGACGTAGTAACCCTTCGACCTCAGAAATTGGGATAAATTGTTTGTGTCATTAATAATATGAAGTCTTCAGTGACAAATATTAAAGAAAGTTACATTAAAAAAATTTGAGTTTTTCAGTGTTAAACGTGGTGTTACATACTCATAGAGAAACTACTGTAAATAAAGAGTTAATGCGCAATAACCTTGGTATTTAATATGGAATTATTTAATGCCATTTATTTAGGTACTTAATCTAGTGAATGCCACTCTGTCATCCATGTGACATTTGAGAATAATACAATGTTAGTTTGATTTGTAGGAAGAGGATGTGACCTTGCGTACAAATGAGAGTTATGCGTGCCTGTAAGTACTGCTTTCGTGTTCAGTGGGTGGATATAATCAGATCTGCAGTGGTTCGGAGCAGGCAGACGCAGGCATGTCACATGTTTCGTAATGATAATTGTCCACGTTGTGAGAGCTGCAACTTGACATCACGGCAGAATCATCTAACTCAGTCCATCGTTGTCAGGAATGGCAAGCCTGAATCTCCCCAATTTTTTCTTGTCAGATGGGCTGTGTTTTAAGGATCTATAAAACCTATATATTTGTTTATCTCAGTAATTAACGAACTTCATGCACAAAGTTTTGTTTTACAATGCCTCTACATGTTTCGAGCACATGTTCTCATCATCAGGAGGTCAAAATTGCATTAGGATAGGGGAATTAAGGTATGAATATTGAACGTGGTGAAGAAGCCCCTCGGAACAGGGTCACCTGGAAGACTGAGCATATTTGAAGATAACTCAGAGTATTATGACTACAATTGATACAATAATAATATTTATTAACTGCAATTGGATTGTCACCCGGTGGCAGTGGTTATTTTACATGTATACAAAATATGAAGCTGGCTACTAATAAATTTAAGTCGGGAGGGCTACATGGGAAGCATGTAGTGGCAACTTGGAATGTTGGGAACCATCTCAGCATTTGCTTATAGACACAAGGAAACCAAGAAAAACCTGTGTCGAAATGGTCGGTCGCAGGACCTTCCGAATACTGACTTCTAGCCAGCAGTCCGGCATCTAAAGTAAAAACAGCAATATACACCTAGTACAACAAATACACATAATATGACAACAATACACACAAGACTACAACAATGCACACGACATCTACAACAATACACACAAGACAACTAATAACAATATGCACAAGACATCTTAAAATACAACATGTACAAAAGGTAAACAACACCAATGTAAGAAAATACTGTATATAGTTTAAGTACTGTATATAGGGGGGACTGCGGTAGCACAGTGGTTAAGGTGCTGTGCTACAAATCAGAAGGTCGCTGGTTCGATCCCAGCTGGTGTCATTGGAATTTTTCATTGACATAAAATCCCACCGATCGCACTATGGCCCTGGGGTCGACTCAGCCTCTAACAGAAATGAGTACCAGAAGTATTTCCTGGGGGTAAAGGCGGCCGGTGAGTAAGGCTGACAATCTTACTACCATCCTGTGCCATTGTCATGAAATCTGGGAACCTTAACTTCCTGGAACCCTCTGGGCCACTCCAGGCCTGTAACGGGTTGCTTTAACTTTATTTTATATAGTTTATATAAGTGACTGAAGATCGTATCCAGTTGTGAGCCTTGGTATTCCGCGTGGTTGACCTTTTGGTTCGCTACCACAGTGTTAGTAAAAGCTTTTCGTTTCTTACAGTGAGATCCTCTGAAGTTCATAATCGTTTGAGAATACTACGGTAATCCGGTATGACGAACCAGCACATCATCGCTTCTCTTCTGACGCAGAGAGCAGTTTTACCGATCAGTTCTCACAACTAGTGGAGCTCCATTGAAACCCATTTACCAGTCCTATAACAATAGCACAATAGACTTTGAGATGATGCCCCTAGGATCAGCAGTCATTTTGTAATAGCTTCTCATCTATTTCTCGCGCCCAGCCTTTTCATTTTACTTTTTGTGGTAGGGTGAGGAAGAATGAGAATGCAAAATTATGTTAACCACCACCACCATCGCAACACAAAGACATGCCTCAGCACTTTGTATGATACCCCATGTTGTGAGGTGTGCTGCCCACAAGGAGCAGGCGCGCACATCAAGTGGCTGACATTCATTTGTTCTGCCTCTGTCCGACAGAAACTGTTTGTTCTCAGAGATTAATAACACTTCTCATTGGACGAGCATAGAGGCGTAATTATGTGGATAATTTTATAGAATTTTCATAATATTTTAGTTACCAGGTAGCATGTTGTATTAAGGAAGCTCATGATTTATATGTAGTAGGTACCAGGTTTGAATCTCATACAGGCTGTCAGGTTCTTTGTAATAAAACCCAACGAGATGCACTGTTTCTCAAGTTTATTTTGATAAAGAACTCTACATATTTCGGACAGATTTACTGTCCATCATCAGGGGTCTCAACACTGTATACACAGCAATAGGTATTTGTCATACTAGTTATGTTGACTGTCTGCTAGCGAGGTCAGGATGGAACTGCTAACAGACAGTCAACATAACTAGCATGACAATTACCTATTGCTGTGAATAGAGTGTTAAGACTCCTGATGATGGACAGTAAATCTGTGTGAAACATGTAGAGTTCTTTACCAAAATAAAATGGAGAAATAGTGCATCTTGTTGGCTCTTATTATAAGAATACATCACGATGCACGGTCCTCTGAGTGTCAAAATCAGTTCCGTAGCTACTCTTCTAGCCAATAGGTATTTGTCATACTAGTTATGTTGACTGTCTGTTAGCGAGGGCGCTAACAGACAGTCAACACAACTAGCATTACAAATACGTATTGCTGTGAGTACAGTATTAAGTCTCCTGATGATGGACAGTAAATCTGTCCGAAACACCTAGAGTTCTTTACCAAAGAAATAGTGCATCTTGTTGGCTCTTATTATAAGAATGTATCACGATGCACGGTCCTCTGAATGTCAAAAAAAAACGCTGTCAGGTGTCATCATTGGGGTTGCTTCGTAAACTTCCTCAGTATCTTAAAATTAATGGTGGCATAGTACTGCTTGAAATATGCAGCGACCGTCTGTTTCCAAATCGGTAAATTCTTTCCATTTTTTATTTATCTTCCCAATTTATATATTGAAGTTTACCCGCTGTCAGTGCAACAAGTCACAGAATTAAATACCTTATAATGTTTAGTCATAATTAAAATCGCTTTAGTAGCCGATAACAAGAAGGCTTCCAGCATTTTGACACAAGGCGAAATATGGACCTGCCTCTTTGGTTCCAGTTTCATGCGTTCCCGCTCTGCCACGACATGCGTTGTGCTGTATGCATGAACATTTTCCAGTGTCTCTTCTTTCTGCCAATCATTCACCTGTTGTGAGCTACTTTCGTGTCAACTATTATTTAACATTTTCAGGATCTTCCGATCTGGAGTCATCTGCCCTGTGTATAAAATACTCGAATAATTTTCTTTCTAAAACATTTTTTTCCGTTATTTTCAAAAGAAGAAATAGCGTAATCCGGGAAAAAAGAACTATAATCATATAACGATCTTCCGTGTTCGCATATTGGGAATACCTTAGCGAAATGCAGTTCTGACGATATGCGTTTTAAGTGTCCCCACTATTTCCGTTTATAAAGTAATATAAGATTTTTAGTCTTCTCCTATTTTTGCATTACCAAGTATAAATTCTCATAATTTTGTCCTTGCAGGGAAGGCTAATGTATTGAATATGTAAATTGTGGTGACCACATGATTACTTAATGGCAGAATTACCTTATACATTAAGTTATAATATCGTATCTGAGTACAAAGGATGGTGGCTCATAACATATTTGAAGAAAGGTCCTTTAAACGCTGATAACACATTTTTCTTAACTCAACAGCTGGTCAATCATTTAAAGAATAAATTGTGGGTTAGATGTTTTGCACATTCTGATACAGCTGATGGGACTTAATAGGTATTATGCTTCTCAGACATATGCCTAACAGACGGCACAATGACCACCAGCTTGTGGCCACAATTTTATCGTCCACAAAACATAGTGAATGAGGAAATGATTGGTGTCTTGTCTTATGTTACAGTTCGTTATATTACAAGATTCTTTTCAAAATGAGAAACATGAAAAGACAAATATATCCAAATTCAGAATATTGCAACGGTAATTTGATTATAATAGACGTTATTCATGTCATAGTTTCGTGAATTTGAGTGCACAAACAGAGCATTAGGACATTCCTTTATCGAAGTGTCACTGTACCTTGTCGTATGAACGAATACTATCCATTTAAATTGCTATTTTGGATGAATATGATATTTTAATTATGATAACGGGGAATGGAAAAGTCGGACGAATCGAGAATTAGAAGATATGAGCAAAGGAGGAAATATAGTAAAATGGATAAAAGGGCAAAGGATAAATTGGTTAGGTCACCTAGAGAGAATGGAGGAGGATAGGATGCCCCAAAAAAATCTTCACTCAAGAATTGGAAGGGACGAGAAAAAGGGGAAGACCCAGGAAAAGATGGAAAGATGAAGTAGAAAGAGATCTTAAAGTACTGGGAGTGAGAAGATGGAGATAGTTGGTGGCAGATAGGAAAAAAAATGGAAGGACATTGTTCGACAGGCCAAAGCCCACAGTGGGCTGTAGTGCCAATGGAAGAAGAAGAAGAAGAATGATATTTATATCCTCCAGTTACGTGTCACATTTACACCACAATCGTTATATGTGTATTGCTGTCCTGTGCGAAAGGAAAAGTAATAAATTGACGATGCATAAACCGAGGAAAATCACGTGGGGCTGAACGTAACAGACTTGGGCGCTAACAGATTAGCGTAAAGGGTTTTGGTGAGAAAACCTGAAGGCAGTAGACGTCTTGGAGTTGCAAGGCGTAGATAGAAGGAGAATATTTAAATGGATATTAGGTATGGTGATGGAGATTAAAAACTGAATTCTGGATCAGGATGAAGACTAGTAGCCCAGTTAATGAGCACAATAATGACAATTCCGGCTGTTAAAAATTAGGTTAATTCTTACTAGATGAGGAAATAACCATGTTCCCAAGTATGGCTACATCCAAAGAATTAGCTTTCTTGTTAGCTAGTTGATGACCGTGGTGTTTATACCTAATTTTATATGAGAGACGGTTTGTTTTAAATCTCCTTGTGGCCCACAAAATTGTGTTACCTTATAAGGAGCAGTCAAAAATAAATTTATGCCGTAGTTAGAAACTGCTTAGTTTATTTTGGTCGTTATTATTTTTTTACTGTGAACATGTCTGCCCCTTTGCGTGACTTATAAGTGTAAAGGAAAGGATTGAACGTATTTGGATCTTTTTTGCATTGGGATTATATATCAGTTAATAAAGAATTAATTTGTTGGGTAAAACGTACGTACTGTAAAGATAAACACACAAGCTTTGCGGTCTCTAGTAAGGAGGCTTATATTGAAGAAAATTCCGAGAAAAATATTTAAGTTCATATCGTGAACACAATACAGGACACAACCTCAACAGGCATTTATGCAATATGGTTACGTTTTCACCCTTTTTATAGGCCACGCAGGCCCTAAGGGTGAGTAGAAGTATAGCTGTACTCTTTTCTACGACCTTCGGCAATAGATGGGTGGGGGGATCAGCCCCACGCCCCGGCCGCCTGTACCCCCAGGAAAGACCCGGTACCCATTGTACGGGAGTCTGGGTGGGCCCCAAGGCCGGTATGGACGGGCGGAAAGTCTCGTCCCTACGGGGATTCGATCCCGGAACGTCCAGCCCGTAGTCAGATATATGCAATATACCTTTCTAAAATGTGACAAATTTCAAATATTTCGGACGAACAAAAATTTCATATAAGAAATTTAAGAGCACTTGAAATCCAGAGACTGCGTGCTACCGCTTTGTTCAGAATATCGTGTGTTCCAGTTTGCTGTCTAACAGGATATGTTAAGTTATACAGAACTGTAATTTTGCCTGTAGGTTGAAATTGGTGCAAAAGTTTGTGTCTGACACTAAGGGAAGAACGAAGGCGGTTGTGCAAAAGCTGCCGAGGAAGGTGTGTCTGTGGAGAGGAAGTTCACAGGCAATTGGAGACCATTGAATCATGAAGAATTTCATGATCTCCATTCCCCACCAACTACTAGTATTAATCAGATCAATAAAAAAAAGATGGGCATGATATATTGCAAGTAAATTGCTAAATTCATACAGGGTTTTGGTGGGGAAAACGTGAAGGATATAGCATAGTTAGTAAATTTAGTCATAGATATGAGTATAATGTTGAAATGGATTTTTTTTTTACAAATAGATTGGTAATTGGCATGGATGCTTTCTCATTGTTTAAATTATGGCGTTTTCATAGAGACGCTCAAGATTTTAGAGCGTCCCCTTGGAAATTACGTGTTGGAGTTATGGTTTTTTTAGACTGAGATGGGAGTCTGGGATACTCGGAAAATGTTGACGATTGACAAGCAGCAAGTTAGTGGAGGCCGCGTGTAGGCGATTAGGTCTACACGTCTTTCCTGAGGAAGGAGGCAGCAGGTTCCGCTGGCAAATGTATAACCTTGTGGCAGATTGTACGGTGTAGGAACTCGGTCGGCCACAGTGTGGACAAAGGCTCAACAGAATTTCCAGTGTTTTTTGTATAAGTGTGCAGGCCATTTCAGACACGGATTCCGATCCATGCACCACAGCTTCAGATTAGAGTTTGTGTTTGCACAAAGTTTTTACCTTCGAGCTTCCTCTAACTAGACTGATATTGATGGGTCACGCCCCATTAGCTTCAGGCACCTTGAAGAAATGCTGAAGCATTGTGGCAATTGTTCAGAGGCGCCCCCGTCTGGGTGGTCTGGGGGAAGGGTCGAGCGCTATTATCTAGATAATAAGGAAATTCGTTTTCCACTATCCAAGCTATTGGTCCCTAGGTTTCTAGAGTACCAAGAAAAACTTTACCATTGTGTAATGAGTATTATTCACACTGTGACATATTTCTGTCAAATCCCGACGTTTGTGGAAGTGGAGGTGATATTCTCCGACTCGTTTTTCTATCAGAATGTACGTAACTTTAACCTATTTAATTCGGAAATGCTGTAAGTTCTTTATGGAACATCAGTGCAATTTAATTGCTTTATGCTTTTGAATTATAGTATTTACTCCGGTAAAAGTTACAAAGGTAAAACAGTTCCGTTAAAGGCCTGGGATTGGCCCAGAGGGTTCCAGAAAGTTAAGGTTCCAAGATTTCATGACAACGGCACAGGATGGTGGTAGGTTGTCAGCCTTACGCACCGGCCGCCTTTATCCCCGGGAAATGCTCCTGGTACTCATTTCTGTTAGGGGCGGAGTCGACCCCAGGACCATAGTGCGATCGGGAGGAATTTTTATGTCAATGAAGAATTCCAATGACACCAGCTGGGATCGAATCGGCTTCCTTCCGATTTGTAGTAAAATTGGACTGCTTTAGTCCAATTACAGGCCTGAACAGGCCAAGAGGGCTCTTAGGAAGTTAATTAAGGTTCCCAGATTTCGTGACAACGGTACTGGATGGTGGTAGGTGTAACCCTTACGCACCTGCCGCCTTTACCCCCAGGAAATACTCCTGGTATTCATTTTCATTAGAGGATGAGTCGACCCCAGAGCCATAGTGCGATCGGAAGGATTTTATGTCAATGAAAAATTCCAATGACACCAGCTGGGATCGAACCGGCTTCATTCCGATTTGTAGTACAGCACCTTAACCGCTGTTCCACCGCGGTCCCCACAAAGGTAAAGTTATCCCTGTTAAATAAAGACGTATGGGGAAATATAGGTTAGATCCGGGCATTTCTAATCTCTGCAGTGCGTGAATAAAAGTACGCCGCTTCAAGCATCTGATGTTGTCGCAAGAGGAATGGACCCGGTGCCAAGTGGCAGGTGGCTTCTTGGGCCAGACGGTAGCGATGAACACGACGAAGCAATGCTTCTGTCCCCACCAGGTTTCAAAACACGGCCGTTGAACAAACAGTAACCTAGTCGTTTTACTGACTGTGGTTCTCGGGTTTGTAGTTGGTATTTCGTCAAATAATCTACTGAAATTGCTGTTTAGACATATAAATTTGCGACGTTCCTGGCAGTTCTCAGTTCCCGCAGGCCGAATAGAGGACACCTCTGTGTGGAATTTGTGGGGGACAGAGTGGTAGCGGGGCAGGTTCTTCAACAACACTTCGAATTTTCCCTATCATTGTCCTTCCAGCAGTAATCCGCACTCATTCATTTGTCTGTGACTGACGGCATGTAATATTGGCCCTCGACAACACAGTTATAAAAAAAGAAATAAGGACCGGATATATTGCTGTTAAATCGATGTTCAGTCATTGTTGTAGAGTTGAGCATGCGCGTCGAATTTTATTTTTGGGGTATGAAATTAATTGCATATAAATTATGAAATTTGAGTGCTAATTCTTCGTTGCAATTTCAGCTATTGACATAAGCATTGTGATATTTACGAGGAATGCAATCATATCTATAGGGAAGAAAATGTTCCTGTGGTTGTTACTGTTGAAAAAACAATACGGCCCTCTTCTACGGTGGTGAAGCAGGCCGAAACTTTCTCCTGGCTCGTGCTCATCTCATGACCGATTGATAACTTTGACCTCTAAAGAAATGCAGGTTTTGGGATTTTATTTGAGTTCGTTATTTTCAGGTGAACCAAGGGTTTCTTTCAGTAATAATTTATCCTCCCATATGTTTAATAATGTAGAGAAGCGAAGTAAAATGAAGTGAAAATCAGCTAAAGGTGAAGTGAAGTGAAATGAATTGAAGTGAAAAGTGAAGTGAAGTGCAGAGTACGAAAGGGGGTAAAAACAAGACTTAATGGGGAAAGTTTACGTGAGTAGTAAAGTGGTTAGAAGTGAAGGGTTGGGGTGAAAGCGTGAGTACAATATGTGTGGGAAAAAATACTGGAAAATGTATACAGTACTTTCTTACCGTGGTGTTGTTTACCGTTTGTACATGTTGTATTGTGAGATGTGTTGTGTGTATTGTTGTTAGTTGTCTTGTGTGTATTGTTGTTAGTTGTCTTGTGTGTATTGTTGTCATCTTATGTGTATTTGTTGTGCTACGTGTGTATTGCTGTTTTTACTTTAGATGCCGGACTGCTGGCTAGAAGTCGGTATTCGGAAGGTCCTGCGACCGGCCACCTCGACGCAGGTTTTTCTTGGTTTCCCTGTGTCTATAAGCAAATGCTGAGATGGTTCCCAACATTCCAAGTTGCCACTACATGCTTCTCATGTAGTCTTCCCAACTTAAATTCAGTAGTAACCGATTTCATATTTTGTGTACATGTAAAATAACCACTGCCACCGGGTAACAACCAAATTGTAGTTAATAAATATTATTATTATTATTTTCAAATTCCTGTTGAGGTCGTCGTTTTGTAGTACATTTTGTCACTTTTGAAGTGCCAAGCTCATGCACTTACAGTGTAGTAATAATTTTCTTATTTTCAGATCAAATAATTTTTTTTTGTTATCTCTGTATTAAATTTTTATTTAAGGAAGTGAACAGATATTTGGAAAATTTGAACTTAAGTTCTGAAAGGAACGTGGTAGTTATGATACTAAGAAAACATAAACAAGAAACTAAATTTGACGTCATCGTTTATCAACTGACATGCCGAAACTACAGTAAGTTATAAGGTGTAGATTGGGGTATGATCCAAAAACAGTCTGTTGCAGTAATGAAATAGGCTTCTTTATAGTAAAGATTTGTTCGTTATGATGTTTGGTTGTGTTTTTCGCTGTGTAATTCTTCAATCTTTTGGTGGGCGGATCAGTGTTTTTTTGTTTTTTTTGTTTTGGGGCCAATGATCAACCATCCAGTTGATCAGTCAGTCGGACAGCCAGTCAGCCCATTCGATGAGTCCAGCATGTCAGCCAGCCGGTCGGTCGGTCTTCAAAGTCGCCCTTTAATTAAATGAATGAAACACATATTGGTGACAGAAAAAGAAATAGATTCTCCGATAATTATATATATATATACAGGGTTATTCATAAGTCCCTCCGGGATTTCCGAACTCGACTGCGCAACAACCAAGACAGACACGGCAGAAAGGAGCATATCAATAGGTAGAGAATCTCTCCAAACTTGGAATGTCTCTCTCTCTCTCTCTCTCTCTCTCTGTTGATATGCTCCTTTCTGCCGTGTCTGTCTTGGTTGTTGCGCAGTCGAGTTCGGAAATCCTGGAGGGACTTATGAAAAACCCTGTATATATATATATATGAGGTGTGGGCCGGGTAGCCCAGTCGGTAAAGTGTCTGACTACGGCTGGACGGTTCGGGATCGAATTCCGGTGGGGACGAGATTTTCCGCCCGTCCAGACCGGACCTGGGGCCCACCCAGCCTATTGTACAATGGGTACCGGGTCTTTCCCGGGGGCAAAGTGAGGCCGGTGCCGACCACTCACCCCGTTCTAGTGCCGCGGTCATGGAAGAGTAGAGCTATACCTCTACCCACCCTCTGGGCCACACCGGGCCTGTAACGTGATCACTTTACCTATGTATGAGCTACTAATGATCTCCAAGTTCGTTTAGAAACTACTTGCGGCTATGGCGCTAAATAAATTTAAGGAAACAGCAAGTTGCACAAAACAGTAGGTTTGAGGCGCAACGAACAATGAGGTGGAAACGTTTAATAAAATTAATTTGAAGTTACAATTTTTAACATCGGAATGGCACACAGTCTCTTCAAAATCTTATTTTAATTTAAGAAATGCTTCTGTTCCCAAAATATGACTGATTTTTGAATACACAAAATTTGAAGCAGATTTGTTCCGGTTTTAAAACCGGAAATTTACTAAAGGTCCGTCCATAATGACCGCGCGGTGTATGGCAGCTCGTTTGAGGGGTTTCGGGTTCAAATTCTGCCAGGGGCATGGATTTCTGTCTCTAGTTGTGTGTTGTTAGGTAGAGGTCTCTGCGACGGGCCGATCCCTCGTCCAGAGGCGTCCTACCGAGTGTGTATGTATCGCTGAATGTGACCAGGTGCAGCAATAACCCTGTTCACATACATTGAATAAGTAGAAGAGGTCATGCTGAAGAGAAAGGAATTACTATAGTCTGTACCACAAAATTTAACATTACACAAATATTTGTTGAAATTTGTAATATTAATTCTAAAATATCTGAGTAAATAACAGCGACCTTACATTGATTCTTTTTCACGGCGTTTCACAGTATTCAAAGTTAAACAAGATAGGCAGTGTACTTATACCGTCACATTGTGGCTTGTTCAAGTAGTGATAATATATCCTATGCTTTTCTATCAGCCTGATACCATTTCACTTGTACAGGCCGCTTATGGCGATGTAATGTCTCCTTCCACAATAACAGCATTCTGAGTTTCATGTATGTTTGTCCGTGCATCGTAGTATAAGTGTAGAGAAGAAAACCGACTAGATGTTACTGAATGCTTTATTGCACTTTTAATCTGCTCAACATGTTTCGGGCACTTATATGTCCATCATCAGGAGCTCGAGACTATACTTGTGTTATTGTCACATATGGTGTGTAATGCCTTGGTTGCTGGTGGTCGGCTGTTACGAGCAGAGCAGCAGGTTATGCGTCCGGGATGAGGGAAATTGTGCGAAAAAAGTTTTATTATAAGAATGTATCACGATGCACGGTCACCTGAACATCGAATGTTTGTATGCTTGTCTTAGTTACCCTGCATACAAATCTCGTATTTCCTGCCCCACATTGTTTTGTTCTCTGTGGCTTTTCTCGCTTTACCATTTTTTTGCGTGGTTTTATAAACGGCACGATTTTGTTTAAAACAAGTTATTCAACTTGAAATTTGTGTTGTGGGTTTTATAGACATTTGTCAGAAATGATTTTCATTCTAAGAAGAATTCAGCGAGATATTATCATAAATGTATGTCGGTCTTCACGTAAAGTACCCAATATTCTTGTCAGATTTTAATGAAAATTGATTTTTCTCAACAGAGGTTCGAAGATTTCTCCAATATTAATTTTCATGAAAATCCGTCCAGTGAGAGCCAAGTTATTTCATGCGCGCAGACAGACAGACGGGCGGACAGACTCGACGAAGCTAATAGTTGCCTTTTGCAATTTTGCGAACGAGCCCAATAAAGAGCAAAACAACACTGAAAGACTAGTTTTGTTGCTCCGTGACGAAATTCGTTCACTGTGAGGTACGACCCGAGGGTTATGGTGTTTAGACGCGTTCCACGTTTCTGGAAAATGTGTGCAGTCTTCTGTAATGTTAAATCTGTCTAACAGTAATTAATTCCCCCCCTCCTGCCCTGAAGGTATCACTATTTTGACGTAGTGGTGGAGCTTGTGCTGTCAAATGATCCTGAACGCTATGCTGTCGGTAGCGTATGCTACTGGTAGGGCCTCCCATGCCAGATAGGTCAAAGGTGATGACCCAGCCGAAAAGGGATACTTTGGTCTTCCAGGTTGGGGGTTTAGCGTGGGGCTAACAACCCCACCCATTAAAAAAATTATTGTTACGATAGTGGAGCAAAGGAAAAAGCTGGATACATTAAATGATGAAGGACGGAAGAAGACTTAGATATACAGAAACAACCGTAGCTTCATACAACGTAGGAAGTAGAAAGAGATCTTCAAGTGCTGGGAATGAGAAGATGGAGAGAGCTGGTGGCAGATAGGAAAAAAATGGAAGGACATTGTTCGACAGGCCAAAGCCCACAGTGGGCTGTAGTGTATCTTTGTTCCATGAACTTTTCGTTTCCAATTAGCAGATTTAATCTTCTCTCGAATAAGCCCTTGTCAAATAATGACGAAAAGTGAAGCCACAAAAATTAAGATAAGGTATTAAACTGCGCATTTTCACGGAATGACGCTCTGTACCGTATTTAATTGGGACCGCGGTAGCACAGTGGTTAAGGTGCTGTGCTACAAATCGGAAGATCCCTGGTTCGATCCCAGCTAGTGACATTGGAATTTTTCTTTGACATAAAATCCTTCCGATCGCACTATGGCCCTGGGGTCGACTCAGCCTCTAAAGGAAATGAGTACCAGGAGTATTTCCTGGGGGGTAAAGGCGGTCGGTGCTTAAGTCTAACAACCTTACCACCATTTGTGTTTTGGCATCTGCAGTCAGAGAGCGTTTAATGATAACGCCCAAGGAGCAGCCGTATAATAATAAAGTGAACTAATACAGTTCAGTGTTATATTGAAGACGTGCATCCGCGTATGACACGTGAAGAATACATTCCGGTTTTTGTGGGGAATTAGATGAACAACCGAGCAAACCACCAACGAATGAAGGAACTAAACTCATATAATGATAATTCAGCTTCAAATTATGTGCAGAAGTAAAGATTATTTTATTGTGCGGGTGATAAAATCGAGAAGAATGAGATGGGCTGGGCATGTGGCGCGTGTGGGTGAGGAGAGGGAGTGTATAGGGTCTTGGTGGGGAAACCGGAGGGAAGGAGACCACTGGGGAGACCTAGGCGTAGATGGGTGGATAATATTAGGATGGATCTCCAGGAGGTGGAATGTGGGTATATGGACTGGATT
>Ga0131853_10015518_pt1 | contig 13926 bp, 7 predicted proteins | sample TergutLab28metaG_FD_92764 | JGI IMG/M metagenome (GOLD analysis project Ga0131853, IMG submission 92764) | Labiotermes labralis P1 segment gut microbial communities from Petit-Saut dam, French Guiana - Lab288 P1 (version 2) (version 2) | ecosystem: Host-associated > Arthropoda: Insects >... | reverse complement strand
ATAGTAAAGGAAATAAAACAGTACCAGAAAAAGTGGCTACGACACGTACAGAGGATGGACACAAACAGACTACCAAAACAAGCACTACAATATAAACCAAAAGGACGAAGGAACATAGGACGACCGAGGAAGAGATGGAAGTACCAACTTCATCTTGAGGATCAAGGAACAGGAAACACACCTAACCCTTCAGGAACATGATGATGATGATGATGATGATGATGTCATTGATACCTCCAGCAATAATGGAGATCTTTATGAAATCGTAGACGTAACATGACATGTATAGATCTATATGTTAAACCGTCTGCACACATGTCCTCCAACTACTTTGTAAACGAGATCTCGTCCCCCTCTACTTACACCAACACTGATGGTTATACTGCATCATATTATATATTGTGTAGTTTTTCTCCGATAATTGTATCCAACCTGAAGATGGTCAAAAATAGTATTGGCCGAAACATGTAGTTGGAATGTTATGTGTAATTGACAATATAGTTGTGTTATGACGGTCATGTCCATGCATAATTGTTTCCTCACGTTTTAACTAACACAACGGGAATGACACTCCTTAAAGTCGTATTTGCGTGTTTGTTTTCCTTCTGATAACACGAGTACATTATCTTCACCCACCACACAACTATACGTATTTCTGTTATATGTTTTTTTTTTAATGTTTTGACTTCTGATCATAATCGATAGACTACTGAAAGATGCTTACAAAGCAGCACATACAATACTGAATCATACAGCATATTTAATTGTCCTTTTTGTTGTTATTAATATCTGGCCTACTTTTAGACTGGAATAAAATAGTTCAGAATAATGTTTCGAGGAACCGAAAAGTAATGACTGCGGTAAAATGTAAGATATTAGGGACTTTTCGTCCATCAACCCATGAAAAATAAACAAAAAATGCTATAAAGGCAAGGGGGTCAGTTTCGTATGATTTTGGAAACAAAATTTTACTTAAAAATATGAAATATAAATTAGTGAATACCATGGGATTAAATTTCAGAATCGCTATTAGTTTCTACCATGTTGTAATTATTGAAACTTAAAATTTTTATTATCGACCTGATTGGTATATATTTCCGGAGTCCCTTCATTCCCTCGAGATAAGTTACAGAAAAAAGCCCCAATTAGACCATGACTTCCTCCACTGAATTCTGTTCCAATTCGTCATTCATCAGTTACAGGAGTATCACATTTAAGAATGCCGCTACTCTGAACATCATACAATGAATTATCAGACTTCATGGTTGTTATTCAAAGCCTGTCTTTTCCAGTATAAAGTCATTATTAGACACACCATTTCGTGTTATATGTTCCTTGTCATCGAAAGGTATCAATTTCTTGTGGTCAGCGGCGTATAATGACGATGTTCTGATATGAGCCAAAGGGAGCCAATTATATATTAATTGCTCAGTATCAGAACTTTTGTTCTTGCAAAACTGTGTGAAAGTAGAAAAAGGTTTGGGGTGTCGAGAACACCGCTGTAACCTCCTAACAGAGTGCCTATTTATTCAGTTATTTCCATATGGCATCTGCGAGGTTTGCTCAGATTAATTTTAAATATTACGATAAAACATAAAATTTTGTTGTACCATATCAACTTTAAAATATGCAGGTTGCTTCTACAATGTATTTCTACTGAAATTACACCAGTGGGTCTAAAAGAATTCCATTCGCAATATTTCATTAACGTGTATGGGACGGCGGAGACAGAATAGTTTGCCTTTGAAACGAACCACCAAAACTGCCTATGGTAAAGACGTCTGGATGTTGCAAGTTACTTGGAACTTCTTGCAAAACCGCTTGTAGTTAAGCTGGTGGTAGAGATGTATATCAGTCTACTCCTCGCCGCAAAAGGATCTAATGAAATATGAACCCTTGAGGGCAGGCTTTACAATTCTAGACTTAAAAGAACAGATATATCATAGACAAGTTCGTTAGATAGACAGGAAACGTGAGTGTACAGTATCTTGAGGTTACAGTGTTTTCTTTATTATTTCAAACAAATGTGAGACACTTCTAACAACAGAACAGAATACATCTGATTTTCCAGCAGTGATTCAAAAAATGAGAGCAAACTATGCAGACCTAAAATTGCTTTAAACGTAATGGCGTCCACGTTTTTCTTAAAGTAGCCTTCTGAAACACTAACATATTTTTTACTTACACGACACATAGTTTTGGGCGTCTTGTTTGACACGTGCAGTTAAATGCAACATTCAAATATACAATTGCGTTCTCAGGGTATTTGTTGAACACTTTACAAATTGACTTGGCAAATCGAAACTTGAAATAACATGCGGAATTAACTAACTACAAGACATTCCTTTCCAAATAGTAATAACACTAAAATTTTTTTAAATGTTTTGTTGACCGTGCATCCTGGTATAACTCTGAGTAAATGACCAACTTGACGCACAATTACGTTATACAAAACGTTTATTATTGTAATCCTCTATATGTTTCGAACAACACTGTGCTCATCATCAGGAGGTCGAATTGTATTAATACAGCATCTGGTATAGTACTCTCTGTAAGTGACCGTCCGGTGTACATCTGCACCTGCACCTGCACCTGCACACCGGACGGTCACTTACAGAGAGTACTATACCAGATGTTGTATTAATTCAATTCGACTTCCTGATGATGAGCACAGTGTTGTTCGAAACATGTAGAAGATTACAATAATAAACATTATATACAAAGTAATTGTGCATCAAGTTGGTCATTTACCCAGAGTCACTAAAATTTTATTAACCAAAGCAAGTAGTTCGCCTAGCTCATGCTTATGAATTTTGTCTCAAACCCGACAAAGAATTATTTTGGAATGTTGTTAAGTTTTGGGTTTATAAGTAGAGGTATTTGTTGTCACACACTGTTTTACTACATATGCCAGAGTTGCACAAATACTGGGCGCCAGTTCAGAGAGGCAATTGATAAATTTTTACGTGTATTCTGTACCCCCAGCATGGACCATGCTTCATGTCACCCCTCTGACACTTAGAACTTTGAGGTGGTTCGCTGATTTTTGGAAAATTTGTGGAGCTGTGATATACGGCAGTGGTGCCTCGATGGAATCGTTTTACACATTTACAAAAGCAGACGATCTTATAGAAAACATACTAGGCAAGACGCTAGTAGCCTGGAGACAGAGAGAGAGAGAGAGAGAGAGAGAGAGAGAGGGGAGAGAAAGTGAGAGTGAGTGAGTTTTGATTTATATTAGTTCCTGTATGTAACACTATGAGAGACATTTACTCGCGTGATTTCAGGCTTCCACAGCTATGTATATCTTCGATCTTCTGGGATGTCACGCAATGTAGATTTGTAGTTAGCAACAGACGTTTCGGAAAACCTATCGGTCCCATCTTCAAGGGTCAAGCAGTGTTTGACTCTTCACGACTCTACGCTACGTAACATCCCGGAACAGCAACGATCTCAGAGGTTCACTTTTTTTGCTTCAAATGCGAGAAGTCAAAACCTTCCCCGAAGAATCTGTATGTGTGTCTCCCTCTCTCTTTGTCTAGGCGAATTGCGTGACAGTACGTAACTTCGGCTATAATTACATTCTGCAAGTGAGTGAGTTCCTAACCAACCCTGAGGTAACAAAATTGGAATCTTCAACATAAACGCAAAGCAATCCCTGTACAGGCCTGAACAGACCGTTAGGTTTCCAGAAGGTCAGGGCTTCCAGATTTCGGGACAACCGGCACATGTAGGTGGCCAGGTTGTCAGCCTTAAGCACCGGCCGACTTTACCCCACAGTAAATATTCCTGGCACTCATTTCTGTTAGAGGCTGGGTCGACCCAAGTGCCACAGTGCGGTCGGAATGATCATGTTAATTATAAATTCCAGTGCAGTGACACAATAGGGAATCGAACCCACGACCTTCCGCCTTGTAGCGGAGTGCTTCAACCAACTGCGCCATCGCGTACCCCAAGCTTCAATGTACTGATTCCAAATCAGTTTCATCCACTGTCCAACAACACAATTCACATTTAAGAAATAATATTCTCCGCCAATATATTCGGCTTCTATATTAATATCCTACGTATATTTCAAGAGGCCATGAAGAATTATAGTAATTCTGCTTACCTTAAATATGGGGCCGATAGGCTGTCCCGAAACGTCGGTAAACAACTACAAATAGACGCTGCGTAACAACCCAGAAGCGCGAAGCTCTCATCTACGCCTTGCGAAAGCCTGAAATCTCTTCCAATTATTTTCTCCTCTATCGAGCAACAGGAAAAGCCGTCGCACTTCGTGACACAACTATCACAAACGGAGCCAATCAATACAATTTTTCTCGTTAATACGAGTACAATAACATTCCCATGATTTTCTGTTCCTCTGTTCGGTCGGACAGAATTGGTAAGCTACCGCCACGGTGTAATGAAATCTTCCCTCTTCTGGGACGTTACGCAGCGTAGAATGGTAGTTACCGACGTTTCGGGACACTTCTACTTGGACTGCTTTACCCTCGAAATTGGAATTCATACGCTGTCCTGAAGCGCCGGTAATTAGCTACCAACCTACGCTGCGTAATATCCCAGACGAGCGAAGATCTCTTTACAATCACTTTGTTTTCCGAAATTTATAATTTATTGTTTATTAATTAACTGGAAAATTAAACAAGGCTTTCTGAAAGCCTCTGTAATATTCGATGGCCGTTCATTTGCAGTATGATGTACAGCGCATTAACTCCATTGTCCCTTGTAGTAAGGAAACATGTCGTTGTGTCTCATTCTCTGGCCGGACAGCAGTTGGCATGTTTCAGTAAATTAGGCGCAAGGCTGGAGAATGAACTTTGGCCTCCCAACCTAATGCCGACCTTTAATAGATTCGCAACCCCCTATCATCCCCCTCGCCATCGTTCTAACGTTACAAAACGGATAATTAATTTGCTAATTCAGAATAGAGTCCATCTAACAGTCAGCTCGCCCCTGTGGGTTACACACGTACACCGAAATTGTTTCATCCGTTTGCAGTCTGCACCGTCTCTCTTTCCATTCGCTATCCAAGCGTGTATATCTATACATACACCAATCGCTTTTAGCCTATAAATCCTTGATAGGTGTGGAAATGTGATGGGGATGAGTATATTGAGCATCATATGAATGTAAATACTCGTAAATTAGATAAGGTTGTTCTTATTTTCTTGGGGTAATATATCTTATTGGTGAGCGGTGGTGAAGTTGGATGACAGACAGTGCGCCACAAGACGGCTTCGATTCCCGGTAGGGTCCTTTGAAATTTTCAAGAGACCTATTCCTTTTGTCTGAATTCAGTTGCCCTAGGGTCCACTCACTCTCACACATAAAGGAGCATCAAAGAATTTCCTTGGGGGGTAAAGTGCGGCCGCCACGAGAAGCTGACAACTCTGCCGTCCTACTTCTGCCAAATGTCAGACTATGATGGAAGCTCAACATTCCATCCCCTTTCTGTGTCTTCATGAAATATTACAGGAAAGCTTAAAAAATGTACTTGTTATTCGACATTACAAAATTTATTAAATAACTCTCCATCATCATATAAAATTGTACACTGTATATTTATAATCTAAGTGTAAATGTACATATAATTCTCTACAAACATAAGATGATACTGTAGATTCACTATGTTAACCTAGAATAGCATATAATAGCAGAACCCATGTTCCCACACCACCCATCATATATAACACATGCGAGATATGGCACCAACTTCACCTCTTACCACCCCACTGTACACAACCCACATAACTCGAGTATAGCTGCTTACTAAGTTTTTTCATTTCTCAGCCTGATGATGGCCAATGTGAAGTGCCGAAACATGTAGTTGTTATTTATGTAATAAATCCTATACATATCTCTACCATCATATAGTTGTGTCCGACTAGTACATACACCCCAATCTAGTTTCACTCTCCATCAGTGCAGCCGAAAATCAACGCAGTTAATGTAAAAGCTCTTGAAAAAGTACAGCCTTAGTCTATTCCGCTCAATTATATGCCTCAAAGCTTCATTTTTCTGTCATCAACTGCATTATTATCATTATATAAATTTTTCGCTCTCGCAAGTAGAGGTTTTCTAAGATATTTGCCGCATTTAATTCACATACATTTCTTGAGTACTTCGGCCATACTACAAGAATGGTCCATACGCCATACTTGATTACTTTATACTTAGCTCTACAAAAATCTGTAAAAAAAAACCTGAAATATAAAAGAAGATTATTTAAGTTTTTCTGAAACCTGGAGGACAAGTTTTACCCTATAAAATTTTCGAAGTTTTATTTTACTGTCAATACAGGCAGAAATATAAACAAAATATTAAATTCGGCACTGATTTACGACCTTGTTGCTGACAATGATAACGGCTTGCTAACACGTCATCTCCCTCACCTCAGAACTGCGAAAAATACAGCCGCCAAGAGTCCGACGCAAGAACAACCAATCAACATACTTTCATTGCCTGGAAAAAGTAGAGTCGTCAGTACGTCGCACGTGGTAATAAATAACAGACCGCATTTGTTTGCAGTTTACTCAGCAGCACTGTAAGTCGCCTCAGTAGATATATCGATAAAGGAGAGGGTCAATTTCGAATAAGTGAACTAGGAAATATATAAGAATGAAAGGCAACAGCCTTATCTTATTTCTTGTTTGGCATTTTCCTGAACAGAATCTATCCGACCGGTGAGGTTAGACCCAAGAACAGATAATCTGCTTTTTAATTCGATCCGTAACAAGCAGGATGTCAGTTTAGATAAATCGGATGGTAAAGAAATTCTGAGTAACGGCTTGATTGTAAAGTGGCAGTGTTCAAGTTTGCGGCTTCTCAACCTACGCAGTAGATAACGGGAACTTGCTTACATGCGCCAGTTAGCTTTGTGAATATCCTGACAGGTCCAGACAATTGTAGCAACTTCCGCGTTTAGCCTTGAAGAATTCAAATTCATGTACTGACGTAAAATCACACAACTGCAAAAATGTTAAAGTAGGCAGAATCAAAGTGCATACATACATGTATTCCAAGTAGTCATACACGATTCACAGTAAACTTGTAGGGTAAAATATGCTACATGTTTCGGCTTAAACCAACAGTCATCCGACCTATAACTATAAAATTAAAAAGACAAAAATTAAAACTGCAAACATGTGTGAGACCTCGAACCTTTACAGTGTATTTATCTCAGTACTTAATCAACTTGATGCACAAAATTTTTGTTTTACAATAAGTTTATTTCATGCCTCTACATGTTTCGAGCACATGTGCTCATCATCAGGACGTCAAAATTGCATTACACAGCCTCTGGCATCATCACATCTATAGGTGTGATGATACCAGAGGCTGTGTAATGCAATTTTGACCTCCTGATGATGAGCACATGTGCTCGAAACATGTAGAGGCATGAAATAAACTTACTGTAAAACAAACGTTTTGTGCATAAAGTTGGTTAATTACTGAGATGCACGGTCAGCAAAACGTCAAAACTTTACAGCGTAATAATACATTTATAAGTGTATCAGAAAAATGTTGAACAAATTAAATAAAAACGAAGGCTTTGGCAATAAAAGCTTCATGAGCAATTAACTTCTTCAACATTTTTCCTATACATTGACAATTGTATCATTACACTGCAAAGGTTTGTGATCTCCCACCTGTTGCACCCTTAAATTTGTAATATTATACTGATAGGCTTGACGATGGCTTGTTCAAGCTAAAACAGGCAGCCTATTTTACTTTACATTTTGAGTTGTGCATGACTACTTGCGAAGCAAACACACATATGCGTCGCTCAACGACAGGGATACGTTCTGAGAAGTGCGTCGTTAGGCGATTTCGTCGTTTTGCGAACGTCATATAATGCTGAAGAATAAAAGACCAACTTGATGTCACTTGTTATTTTATTTCACTTCTTGTGTGCTCAACATGTTTCGGACATTAATATAATCCATCATCAGGAGCTTGCGACTATTCTGTTGAATTACCACATTGGTCGTATTGTCCTTGGTTCGATGTGTGTTGGAGTTTCGGTGTGGATGTGTTGGAGTGGTATCCGTGTTGCAGGCTGAAGCCTGTCGCAAGCTCCTGATGATGGATACATTAATGTCCGAAACATGTTGAGCACATAAGAAGTGAAATAAAATAACAAGTAACATCAAGTTGATCTTTTATTCTTCAACTATCACAATGATGCACGGTCCAATAAACATAAGAGTCATAGAATGCGCCTACACAAACCTAGATATTATAGCCTACTACACAATTAGTCTATATATAGCCTATTGTTCCTAGGCTACAAACCTGTAGAGCATGTTAATTTACTGAATACTGTAGGCAATTGCAGAAAAAATGGTAAGGATTATAATATTATACTATAATATTACGGTGGGCCGGGTAGCTCAGTCGGTATAGCGACTGACTACGGGCTGGACGGTCCGGGATGGAATCCCGGTGGGAACGAGATTTTCTGTCCGTCCAGACCGGCCCTGGGGCCCATCCAGGCTCCTGTAAAATGGGTACCATGTCTTTCTCGGGGGTAAAGTGCGGCCAGGGCCTGCTGCTGACCACTCACCCCCTTATAGTGCTGCGGTCATGGAAGAGTAGAGCTATACCTCTACCCACCCTCTAGGCCACACCGGGCCTGTAACGGGAACACTTCACCTTTACCTATTTTAATATTATGATATATATCATAATATTATGGGGCCAGTGACGTATATGCGGTCCATCTTTGACCGAAATGTCGTTATGCTGCGCATACCTGTAAATCTCTAAATTAGAACACGAAGCGGACGTCTCACCTTAAAATAAGCAGAAACGCTCCTGTCACTGGAATGTGATCGCCATGGATTATGGTTCAGACAGAGAAATACCATCTTCGTCAAAAACGCTGTTGAGATAACCCAATGGCGAAATTAGATTAGTCACTCTCGGATGTAACTTGATACACACACGAGAAAACCGCAGTTGGATGACAAACTGAAGCTAAAAATTCATATCTGATTTATGGGAAGTCTCGCGTGAAGCACGGGTTTGAATATCGCGAGAGATTCCAGACGATCCACTGACAGTCTGGAACTCAGGCATTTCGTCACACCCCACAAACTACTACACAAATTCTACAGAGACCATTACACTTCTTGCATACTCGTTAGACTTCACATAATCCAAATAAAGTCTAAGAGTGGGATTTCCAGAGGCTAATTTACAATACGACGGCGACAATTGAAACTGAACAACGCGTATTAACGATCCGCCAACCAGACCGGCAAATTTCCAATTATTTTTTCTCTGAGTAATGCAGTAATTATTTGCATACCTACCATGAAATCACTAAGGTATCACTTCATTAAAATGACGAGTGTCCTGCAAACTAATTTCCCCTCAGCACACTGACTATTAATCTAGATCATTAATTTCACCTTAACCAAAATATCCTAAAGTAGAATCAATTCGTCTCTAATCCTCAGTGCTCCAGAAGTGTAACTCGATATCTGGTATAAATAGTACATAAAAGGTAAAGTGATCCCGTTACAGGCCCGGTGTGGCCCAGAGGGTGGGTAGAGGTATAGCTCTACTCTTCCATGACCGCGACACTAGAAGGAGGTGAGTGGTCAGCAGCACGCCCCGGTAGCACTTTACCTCCGGCAAAGACCCAGTACCCATTTTACAGGAGACGGGGTGGCCCCCAGGGCCGGTCTCGACGGGCGGAAAATCTCGTCCCCACCGGGATTCGATCCCGGACCGTCCAGCCCGTAGTCAGTCGCTAAACCAACTGAGCTATCCGGCCCACAAATATTATATAAATCTACACGCAATTATAAGAAATTGGTACGGAAATGACAAAGAGATAAAACTGAGGACCTTCACGCTATCCTCAGGAAGTATGACACTTTGTACAAGCAGAGCTCTGAACACGGGACCTTCCGCAAAAGGAATAGGAATTGCATCCATTTTACCGCGAATTCCGAAAACAACAGAAAGTTAGTCAAAAAAGTACGTTATTAAAACTCTAATAATTAGCATATTATTTCATTATTTTTGTAATGCTTATTACAACATAAATGCAGGCGAAGCAGAGTAATCCACGTTAGTCTTATCAAAAAGATAATGTATAAACCGCCCGTCAATACAGAGTCACAGGAAGAAGCAGATTGTGACGTAACAGATACCTGCATAAAAATAGTTCCATGACATTGTGTTCCGAATTACGGAACAAGAAATGGGGTCGACTGTCAGAGAAACCTTGTAAGAAGCATTATACGCTGATAACAGTTCGGAGGATCTGGATTCCTTCAGTATAAAAGAACATCAGACAGATCCGATCTGAAACTTGAATTCAATTTAGTGTAGTACAGGAGAGGGGGCACATGCATATATACAATATCGATTGGTATCGGGGTTGCTGTTTTATTACAGCTTCCATTCGAGTGATCGATATGTGGGAACATGCGAAGAGCGAGTTGGATTTGCTGCTCCAATTGTAGCAATATTCAAAGCATGCCACAAATTCCACACATTTTCTCTTTGAGGCGATCTCCACACCCGCCCTATGTTTCTCTGTTCAAACTCCACCGTCCGTCCGGAAGATTTAGCTTTGTACTGCAGAACTTCGTACCGCAGAAATTTACAAATTCAATTACCTCGACTGACCGTATAAGTTACGAAACTGTGATCTATTCTTTTTACGATGACGCTGTTCACAATTTGTGCTGCATTATGTAAATGCCAGTGAATTTTTTAGTTGTTTAAAAAGAAGCTTAGTCAACTGAAATTTTTATTCGCTGCCGAAAGGAAGAAAGCTGTTATGTCCATTATTTTAAGACATGTAAATAAACAGCAAAAACGTTAGTCCACAGGGCAGGGATTAACCCTTTAAACGCCGAGTTAAATCCCATCTGCCTTTTGCTAGCATTATTCGGAGCTCACCATATTCTCCACGTTAGCAGGTAAAAGGTTAATCACTCAATTCCAACGTTTGTCTCCATCAGTTCATCTGCATTACGAGGTAAATAAAATAAGAAATAGTTTCGTCTTATAGCACAACAATTAGGAAAACTGTATTTTATTTTTAGTTTTAACTACGTTTAAGCCCCTATTTGCAAGTCCAGTTGAATGTAGTCTTCTATCTTCTTATCCCTCGGTCTTTTGATTGATTGGCAACTTTCCATCTGGATCTGTTGCAAGCAATTCTTTTCATTGCTGTATAAATGTCAGCTCCTGTGTTTCTGGCGACTTGCTTTAAGTATTGTAGTCGAGGTCTTCCCACTGCCTTTTTTCCAAATATTGCTCCTTCAAGGATGTTTGCTACAAACTCGTTACACCTAATTCTATGCCCTGTCCATGAGTGGCATCTATTTTTTTAAATTTTAAAATTAATCTTTATTCTTTAGCCCTTTGAAAAACTTCACCATTTTTATTCTATCTGTCCATTTTATTTTTAACATTCTTCTCCAGATTGTAGTCTATAACTATAGTAATCGAAACAAAATTCCCGAATGGGAGAAAAATAAAACAAAAATAATTTGGGCTTATAACTGCCTTAATGTGCAATGATATGAGTCAGTATTATTTCTTTCTTCGGGATTCTTTTGTCAGGCAAGATAAAGGGAATGATGAAAAGTACGTACATAATTTTAGGCGCGTTCGCAAAATTTCGAAATGCGACTATTAGCTTCGTCATGTCTGTCCGTCGGTCCGCATGGAACAACTGGGCCTCCAACGGGAAGGATTTTCATGAAATTTGATACTTGTGAATTTCTCAAAAATCTGTTGAGAAAATTCAAGTTTCATTAAAATCGGAACGAACAGGGGGTATTTTAAATGCAGGCCAATACACATTTTAATCATATATCGCTCCGTTTTTTAGAATGAGAAACGTTTCAGACAGAATTCGCAGAGAAAATAAAAGCGCATATTTGGTTTTCAGTAAATATTTTTCGAAAATAGTGGCGTTTATGAGATAATGTGGAAAATATTGTAGAGCGGGGCAGGCCACAGACGACAATACGGCACATGCGCATTGCAGGCTGCATACCTAAGGTTACATATATATACACTCAGTTTGTGAAATACTCATTGCTTTTCCACTGCAGCAATTGTAGCAAAAACGCGCCTCATTGTTACGTCATACGTATATTGCCTTTCATGTTATTTATCTATGGGGATATTTACGCCACCCACAGCTACATTTCGGTTAAATTTACCCAAACACACACACACACACACACACACATATATATATATATATATATATATATATATATATTTCCTTACATTCTCGTAACTTCCACGCTTCAGAACGTTAGAAGGAATCTTAGTTAGTGCTAATTTACAATTATTAATTATGTTATTAAAAGTTTCCAGGTAAAATCAAGCCCAATGTAAAAAAAAAAGAAAATGGTATCACATGTACCTGAAAACAATAGACAGGAAATGTAACCTCAACCGTGTATCTACCAGCAGTGGACTTATAACAGCTACTGTAAAATTAAGCTTTCCCAGTGCACCAAACACTCAGCTCTGTTACACGGCCCGACGATTTTTTCATGACAACATTAGTATTTATATTGCCACTAATATTCATACAGCCACAAACACAGTAACTGTAACGCTCCTTATGTGAAAAAAGCGTCACAAATGGACCGCATTCGATAATACACATTACGTCCTTCTGCTCCTGCAGGAAGTGAGTCTCCAAGGTGATGATGGTAGGTTATTCGTCCCTGTTCTGTACGTACATGTTGTTATTCTATTTTGCTCTGTGGAGACAGACACAGATAACTACAGTTAAATGTAGTCTTCGTTGGTATATTATTGTCAGGGTTCAGAAAGATCATAAACAATGGATTAAAATCGGCTCGGACTAAAAGAGGAAGCTTTTGCAAGGTATAACTATATAAACACGTAATACCTAATCAACATCGTGTACTTTCCTTCTAAACAAGAATCACCACTTAAGACTTCTGAGTATTTTAACGGCGCCGCTGTAGCCCCAGTTCAGAAGTTCGCACTAGATACACGTCCGAAAAATTGACTAAAGAAAGACGGAGATGAAATTAGGAAAAATTTTGGTAAGAACGAAGATAGTAGGAAAAGTGTAACGAAAATACAGACAGCAAGTTTAGACGAAGAGAAATAAAGATACGAGACGTGAAATAGCAGGGCTAAAAGAAACGAAGCAGGAACACAAGAGAGAAACAAATAAGGTAAGAAGAAATCAGAGACAGGGAAAAAAGAACGCGTCTGAAAAAAATGACGGACAATAACCGAATATAAACTGTCGTCGTCTCTTGTTTCCACATGGCGCCTCACTCCTCGTGCACGGACGATTCTCCTTCGAGAACAAAGGTAAGTCTCATCTTTGTAATAGTGTCACTCACTCAGTCACTCACTCACCCACCACTCACACACACACACACACACACACACACACATTCTGTTTAACCTACTGCACCAGCTATGTATAACCAACGTATCCGTGTGCACATTCCGATCCTGTAAACTCACACTTGCCCATGCATGAAATCAAGCTGAAACTCCTGAGAGACATTGGACAAGGAGAGTTTCTGTCCAGACTGAGATTAAAAAACGTGACGCCCACAATAAGAAGTAACTGCTCCCGGCTACTGGATAGAGAGGATTCATGACAATTACAACGAGACAGGCCATGTAGTATAAATTAACATAGAGGCGTGTTCATGAAACCATCGTTACAGTGGAAAAGCAATACGAATTACACATTCTGTGTGTGTGTGTGTGCGTGTGTGGTGTGTGTGTATGAGGTGTGTGTGTGTGTGTGGTGTGTGTGTGTGGTGTGTGTGTGTGGTGTATGTGTGTGTGTGGTGTGTGTGTTGTGTGTGTGTGGTGTATGTGTGTGTTGAGTGTGTGGTGTGTGTGTTGTGTGTGTGTGTGTGGTATGTGTGT
>Ga0131853_10015517_pt1 | contig 13926 bp, 7 predicted proteins | sample TergutLab28metaG_FD_92764 | JGI IMG/M metagenome (GOLD analysis project Ga0131853, IMG submission 92764) | Labiotermes labralis P1 segment gut microbial communities from Petit-Saut dam, French Guiana - Lab288 P1 (version 2) (version 2) | ecosystem: Host-associated > Arthropoda: Insects >... | reverse complement strand
TTTTTTTTTTTTTTTTGGGGGGTGTGTTTAGTTTTATTTAATCCTTCTCCCCGTGGGTTTTGTTTTTTTTTTGGGGGGGGGGGGGGGGAGGGGGACATTTTAGTTTAGAGTTGTCTTGCATTTGGGTAAATACAGTATGTCTTTTTATCAAGTACAGCAAGACCAGCCAAAATTTTGATTGGTTTTAGTGTGTTATTATGTCTGGTGTTTCATATTCACATACAGATATGTCTGTTTTGTGTTCTGAGTGCCTCTCGTCAGTATGGCATGTGTTTTCAGAAAGACAGTTACCAAAAGTTTGTATCAGTAGGAGAAGAAATGACAGTTCTGTGAATCAAAACCTTCCACTGACAACAACAGACAGATAAAACACAATTTTACTATTCTGCGGGGTTCTGACAATTCTGTGTATTTGAACTCCTAGACTTTTTGGACTTTTCCATCATATGTGTTGAAATATAACACACTATGTTTCAGGAACAGATTCGTTCCTTATCATCAGGCTTACTGCTTACAAAACAGGTGTCACTACATAATGATCATTTACACTGTAATTAAACCTGGATTAACTCAAAATTATTAAATACCAGATATTCCAAAACAATTTAGAGAAGATAGTTATGCAAGTTTTACTAGACCCTAATGTACATAACACATAACTAGTAACAGTAACTATTTACTGTTGCTAAACAGTAGCAATGCTGGGTGGATGATTCTTGTTGTCAGAATGTTTATAGTCTAATAACTGTTCTTCCTAGCTGGGGGAAGGGGAGGGTGATTTCTGTGTTGCAGTCACCATTTTTATTTCCCTGCCCTTTAAATCCACACTATCTTGTCTTGTAGACTGAGTTAGGTGGTTGACTGTTCCTTCAGATTTTGCTGGATTTTAAATACCCAAAGTGTCGTCTTGTGATTCCATCCCAAAACTGCCACCTGATTGTGTTGGACAGTAGTTGTGTAAGAATCCATTACCCCTCTGTGTTATTTGTTAATCTCTTTACTGATTAGGGGGATCCAAATAGGTGAGGAATCCAAACTGGATTGGCTGATGGTGTCCTCCAAGCTCTGTATCTACTGTTGGGTTCTGTCTGAAGGACCTTCTCTTCATCTGTAGATACCTGGTGGTCTTATTTCAGCTTGTGCTGGGCCAGTTTTAATTTAACCAGATGTCCCTGTTTGAAATTTTGTGTTCCGTACACCGCACAACTAGCAGTCTACCTATTCCTCCAACATTACTTTGGCCACATTTGCATTGGATGTGCTATGCATAGTGTGGCCAAAGTTGTGGGCCTCTGCATGGTTTATTTCTAATAGTTGAACCCTTGAAGGTATTTTTTTTTTGTTTTGTTTCAGATATTGTTTTGATATTGTATTGGTTCACATTGTGTTTAAACTTCTCAGAGAAACCCTTTATATGGGGTATAATTACTGACACAAGGGCTTTTTATGATTTTTTGAAAGGCTGCTGTCTCTGGCAGGGTTGAGAGTTGAGGTGCTGAAATGTAAAGGATAATTACTGAACTGTAGATGCCATTGCATGTTAGCCATTTCTTTTGTTAGACCTTATTTCTCCTGACATGTGATGGTGGCAGTATTATAGAAGCTCTGAATGACTCCCCATTTCATGTGTGCAGAGTCATTTGCAGGTTAGGTAATAATGGCTTTCAGTCACTTAGCTTTTATATCACTCCATTTTGTGCAATAAACAACTGTCATCAACAAAATCAAGATCTTCTGACCTTTCCATAATTCTCCACTGTATTCCTCTCTTTCTGCCTTATATAGCTTTGTTCATGACATTTGCTCCCGCACAGTGTTCCTTGGATATGAGGTTCCTGGACACAAAGTTTTCCTATGTGAGAAGTTAGATTTTTGAACTTGCACCAAAACCCCCATAAGAGTAATGTTAAATTTTCCCACATATAAAGTTTTCAGTTTCAGTGTCTTCCTATTTTAAAAATTTCCCATTTATTATGTTTAAAAGTCTGTCCAACCATTATTAAATTTTTGGTGGTCAAACTGTGCCATAGTTAATCATTATTTGTATACCACGCCATCACTTTCGTGTGACTTATTGACTTCCTTTCTGCTTCCATGGATTTTATTATTCATTCTTAGGCATTCTTTGCAAATTAAAAGAAGAACTCCTTAAGTGAAGACTGCATCCATCCATCCATCTTAGACTAGTATCATTGACTAACCCATATGCTGGATTGTCATGAAAATCACGTCAGTAAGTCACACTTTACTTTTGAGTGTAAATGAATTTTTCACCATACCTCCCATACTTCTTGACTTCTTTGGGTGAAATTTGTGTAGTATATCACATAATGCTGTTAGGGAATTTTAGGTTCCATGAAGGTCAGTGCAGTGAAAGCCATACTTCACTTAAGGGTGTAAATGTATTTGTGTCCATAATTTCCATGTGAGTAGCTTATTTGGGTGAAATTCAGTATTAGCGATATACACATAGTACTATTGAACATTTGAGAGTTTCATGAATATTTATGTGGGGAAGGCCTTTTTTTTTATATGTGTATAAATGAAATTACATTTACACATGTGTTATGAAATCATATGAATTTTAAAATAAAAATCTGTGTACTGCATTGTGGAATACACCATATGCTGTCTTATTTATTACTGATGCATATCACCGAAATTTTGCGGCAAGATTTGAAAAAGTGTAGTTTCAAAGACTTCATTGCAGTAGGAGGTGGTGGACATGAGTGAAATACATGAAAAGAATGCACCTGTGCCAACAACAAATGAATTTGGCGATGTATTGTTCAGCTGGTCTCTTATGATCTGTGTTTCATGAATTTTTTAATCCCTAAAAGTAATTTTATATTCAGGTTGCCCTGATAGTATACATTTGTGATGTTTATAATTTATTATCAAATAATTGCTTTGGATCAGAGTAGCAAAGTGGACCCAAAAAATTAACCTAATTTGTACATTTCCCTTGTAAGCAGTTTTCTTTTTTTGTTGGACCCTTAAAAACCTTCTTGTGCATGAAACACTGCAATAGGAAACAGAGTGTAATGAATGTTTACTATGCTGGCAGATGAGAGCAGTATGATGAGTGAGGAGAGTTCGTTCTGGGGAGATGAACGAGAGCAGTACATGTCTGATGCAAGTGAAAATAGGTGGAGTGACATCCCAAGTGCATTGGTCCTTGAACAGTTGTCACAAGAATTAGCTAACAGAGGCTCACCAAATTCTGAAGTGAAACTCAGGTAAAAGCATAATGTTAATATGCCATCTAAGAAGGGGAATATCTTGTGTAACCACAGCATGTGTATGTCATAATGGTTCACGTAAAAAGGTGAAGTTGTCATTCAAACTAAACGGCAGTGAGTGGTCAGCTGCATGCACTGACCACTCTGCTCCCAGGACAAGAGCCCTCATGCAAAGGGGGCTGGGTAGACCCGAGAGGGTGTCTGAACATTTTATATGAGGAAAAATTCTATACTCCTTGCCGGGAATTGAACAATTTTTCCTTTTGTCATCCAACCCAAGCTTATTCACTATTCTAGTTACAGTTCTATCTTAAAAGTATTTATTTGTAGGCATGATAAATCATCTGTTAAATGTGTGAATTATAGATGTGATGCATGCCATAGTGCCAATGCTGATAGAGGCAGCACACCTTGAGTATATTTCATGAGATTTAAAGTTCTTGCAACAGTGACTGAAAAAAACTGTCTTCTAGGTCATTATGTTGTCTGGTAGAAATTTACTAATTACTGTTCTACCATGAAGACAAGGGTAGCTCTTGGTACTGAAATGTAAATTTCTGCTAGCTTTTATTGCAGTATGTATAGTAATAATATTCTTAATGTATTTTGCTCCTGCAGTAATGTCTGGTGCTTAAAATTTAATGTGCTGAATTTTTGTAATATTGTATTTACTCGAATTTGGCACTTAAATACATGAGGTCATCTCAAATTCGTATATGAAACACTGAAGTGGAATGTGCCAAACTGCACTGCTCTCACCTGGATAATGCAGTGTCAGACCTAGACCTACATCACCAAATTTTCATGTGACATCTTCACTGTTCTGGGATAGCACACAGCATAGGGTGGTAATTCTGTACTGATGATCTGGGAGAATGTATCGGGCTCCACCTTCAGAGGTCAGGAAATCAAAAAGAGAGAACAGAGCACCAGGGAAGTTAACTGACTCAGTCTTTTTTTGGCTCTGTTTCCATTTTCAGGCAAATGAGCATCGAAACTGGGATACCCTTAGATTGAGCTATTCTCAATCATTGCACGCCCTAGGAACAGTAATGTTTTAAAATATGCACCTGAGAACAAATCTAGTCCAAGGGTAGTAACAGAAAAATGGATTCTGAAAAATTAAAAATTAAGTACAAGGCTCAAAAATCAAACCTAAACCAATCTACCCATTAACAAACATAAGAAAGTTATGAACTCAGACAGACCAGACCACAGACACTACACAAAAAACCAGAACATGTATGTAATGTACTGAACATTACTAACACCATCTGTGGAGCAAATTGTGAATCTTCGTGGGTTCAAGTAAGTATATAAACCAAGAAATATTAATATAGTATTCTGTCAGTGTGTATCATAATGGCGTGACAGTGCATCTCACCAGAATTGATTGTGAAGGGTTTTAAGAAGTGCTATGTACCCAGTGCAATGGATGAGACTGATGGTGGTATGTTTTGGAATGGCAGTAGAGAGGATGGGATTCTTAGGATTTAGTGTGAGGATGATGAAGGCACTGACTGTGAAAATGGAGACAGTGACGCTGATTGGTAAAGGTAGATAGAATCTGACATGCTTTGTGTAAGTGTATGCCATTAAATGTAAAATATTTTTTCTTAGCAGACATTTTATTTTTGAGGGGTCATCTTATATTTGGATAAATACGTTTTCCTTTGGCAGACATGCTTTATTTGGGGGTCATCTTAGATTAGAGTCATGTTGCAGTTGGGTAAATATGGTATTACTTCCAGTGCAGATTTTTCTGTGTGTCCTGCCTGTCCCATGTCACAGCCAGAATTAGGAGTATTAGGAATAATGGGTAACATTTCAGTTCAGGGTACATTTTAACATAGGCTCTCTGGTGGATACTGACTGTCATCCTTAACATCACCAGTGAAGTCCCTTTGTTCCTTTCCAGAGATGGGTTCTTAAACTCTGGTGAGGTGGACATTCCAATTTTTCTTCTCAGTGTAACTTTCATATCTTTTGTATTGTCCTGAGAAGTGTCCCAAATTATTTGCATAGCTCAACTTTCATAATGAAATATCAAGGAGTAGTTCAATAAATGTGGTAGAGTAGAATCTCTTTAAACTGGTACTCACAGGCTTAGACAGTTGCCAGATTAAAAGAAAAGGAAAAACACAGGGGGATGTTGTCCGTAAAAATAGTGCCAGATTGTCAGACAGTACCTAAATATTACAGCCAGCCCTAAAATAATGTGCATTTGTCAGTTATTTTAAATTCATTATAGAAGACTTAGCTGTTTAATTATTGTTGGCACAGTCACAGGTTTTCCTTTGGAATACATAGCTGTAAACCACTTTTACAGCACCTTGTACAGTTGTGCTAATTCAGGCAGTTTCAATGTCTGCCACTTGAAAAGTCCCTGCATACTTTAATTTGAGGCCACAAATGATAGTAATTGGCCCCTCTGTGTCTTCATATCATAAATAGTTGAAAATCCAATGTTGTAAGCAGCCTGAACCACACTTTGGCTTTTGTCACTTTCAAGCCTTCTGATTATTTCAAACTTTTGAGGAAGTTTTAAAGGTAGATGTTTTGTCTTGTCAGCAGTACTGTGGCTACTCATCTTGGAATGATTTGAAGTCATTACAGATTTTGTTATTGCCGGTGAAACTTCTGGTCCATGATCACATGTATCTTTTCTTAGGACCGTTTTCCTCAAGTGCTGAACTATCAGTATTTGTTGATTAACAGCATCCAGATTAAGGGAATTTAGGAATTATACTGTAATCTGTTATTAATTATTTAGAATTTAGTATCATCATGAAACTGTGGGCATCTTTTTACTTTCAGAATAATGAGAACCTTGGTTGTATCTGGAGGTTTGGTCTATTCAGCTGAACCATACATGGGCTGCACATTTCAAGTAGTGCTTCCCTGTTAGTATTTCTGCAAGTTATCTAGAGTGGGTAACAGTCAATGGTTGGTCTGTTTTCTACCATCTTGGTTGAGGTGTTGCTGGCTGTGGAGTGTGGCGAGTTTAGTTGTTGTTTTATGGGCATAAATATCCTGTTACAATGATGACATACCTACAACAAGGTACTCTTGATGTTTTGAAGGAGAAAATGAGACATATGAAAGAGGATGAGGAGAAATATAAAGACGAATATGAGGAATTCCATAAAAGACTCCTGGTTGAAGTTATGCACTGGGAAGAACCTGAGAGTGAAGTTGCTGTTTTGAACCTTCCCATCCAGACTGGCCACTGCTACAGCAAAATTGGCTGAAGTTTCCCAAGCTGCTGATGAGTCTGAGTGGATAAGGAAGGCACTGGAGAACCATATCATTATGGAAGATGTTAATGTTGCTATCCTTGAGGCACATCTGTCCCAGGCTACTTATAGCTAAGTAGACAGTCAAAAAATGTGTTTGATGGTGCCAGAAGTGCTACCAGCCAGTAACTGTAACAGTGACCCTAAAGGGCAGAGGTGCTAGTGAAGTATGGAAGAACTTTAAATTTGGTGCTTTTCCCCACAACTACCCCAGTCCATGTGATAATCCTGCCTGGGAGGGGTCCTGAACCCAGGAACAGTCTGTCCTGCGGTTCATGGCCTTTCTAATCCTGACCACATGGATATGGGCGCAGAATCCGTTTCTGATTTGGGTTACCTGTATGGCAGATTATGCTACTTCCAATGATAGGGTAGTAATGAGTATATAATGGATAGCAGAAGGGACCTGCAGCTTAAAATGGGGCTTTGAACCACTGGGAAACTGAGAGAGGGATGCTGGCATTCTTTATGTTTTCAAGGTTTTGTCTTTGGTAGAGGTGAAGATCTTAGTCTGTGAGCATAAGGATATGCACACAGATTTAATTGGTGATCAAACTCACACCCCTCTACATGGCAGTCCATTGTGATACCCGAAGACTACCAGATAACTGTTGAGAACCTTAGTTGTGGTTAAAATATACTGAAGGGATTTTTCTTTGTATATTCACATAATATTTAGGTGCCTTTTCTGTGATTTTCTTTATTTATATCCCATTAAATTAAGTGGAAGTGCATTAAGTCTTTCATTTTGTGCAGAGGGGTAGGCGTCAGTTGTTGATATTTGTTATTTACTCTTTCTGTATTTCCCAAAACTTTGTTTAGTGTAACAGTTTAACAGATTTTGAAATGTTCTTGCTGAAGACTAAAATTATTTCACAGGTATCTCCTGCAGTTATTTATGGAGGCAGGTTGCTTAGAATGGGCACTGTTAATCTCGGTACTGCTACGGGATGCCATGGCAGTTCTCCGTACCACAAATGCTGCTCGCTCGCCAGATCATTCTGTAGAGGCCATTCTCCGTCTCAAAGAGGGCCTGGTGGCTTTGTGTCATTGGAGTGGCACTGAATGGTAATGAGCACATTTAATCTGAATAATTACCATATTTTTTCAACAAAATACCTCTTTTCCTTTAACCTCTATCAGCGTAACAAGAAAACCATTTCCTTAAATATGTAATACTTTATGGCCTAGAGAGAACGCAACATGATATTAAAACTTGCTGTTTTTATAACAACAAAACTCCTATTTATATTATATCTTAAATGCCTCCATGAGCTTAAGAGATTTTCTGTCATTTACTTCAAAGTGAATTGTCCACTTCTGTGGGGTACTTTGTGTACTACCACATTTATGATTTTTGCAATATAATCATGAATTTTTATCCGTAACTAAGCAACTGGTTTTTTTATTGTTTCTCAAAAGGCATCAAAATGAGACAGCTACATATAAAGACCCTTAAAAATGCCTCTGCTTATTTCATGAACCATTTGTCAATTCCCTACCACCTTGGCCTGTCACTTAGCAAATTACAATTAGAACCATGTTTTATCATCTTTGTCACAAGCTATTTAATATTTTTGGTACATACTGTTTCACCAATGGCTAGACATACATTTCTTTTGAGTCGTCTCTTGTATTAATGTCTGATACTTTGCTTGTCTGGGACAAGAGAAACTGAGCTGAGCAAAATATGTTCATAAACACAAAAATGATACTAAACACGAATCACATAATAATCCTAACAATTAAGAAATAATGGAAGAAGGTATACACTGCAGTAATTTTCTGCTGATTCCCAATTATGAAATTTAAGACAAAGAAAATTTAAAGAGCAGTGAAACCCTGGAAATGGACAAAGAAGATATTTTTCCACCTACTGGATCTTACCATTCTCAACAATTTTATTGTTCTTGCCTCTTGTGGTTCAAAATTATCACACCAACTATTCAGATGGACTTGGTGAGAGACCTAGTACAAGAGGCGAGAAGGTTTTCTCAACTTCAGACTGCAAGACATGAACATCAAGCCCCATCCACCAGCCAACTAAAAGACTTGACGCAAGGCATGGCAAACACTTGCCTTTGGGAGGTAAGGGAATTTGGTGCCATGTGTGTTCCATTAAAAACAAAAAATCAAGAACAAAATTCAGGTGTGCATAACACAACATGGGGTTTGTGCTATCACGGCATATCTGAGGACCAAATTACAATGAACTGGAAAAGTGGTGCAGCCAAATTTAAGTAAATGTTCCCATTGCAATTACTGAACTGAAATTTTTCAGTAACACTTTCTTAACAATAGAACAGTGGTGAAGGAGGTGTGGATTTTACAAAAGGCTTCAGAAATAACAAGAGATTTGTCAGAAGGGCCTTTGTGTGTGTATTCACTTAATTTTGCTTCTTTGAGAGAAAATAAAATAAGAATGGCACTTAGAGACATCTGTAAATAACTTGTGACTACAACAAAAATTGTAAGGGGGTTAGTGAGAGAGTTAGTTACCCTTCAGAAGTGGGCATTTTAACTGGAATTCACGCAGTGAATATTTTATAATTATAAAGATTATTTACACAAATGTGGTGAAAAAGAGACTTGTTTTTATCAGCGCAGAAAATTTTTAAAAAGTCTTGGCATTACAAGATTGTTTTTTACCTTTGGGTTAGGAGAGATATTTAATTTAATGGGACAGAATTTTTCCATCTGTCCTTTAGAGATTTAAAATTATTTAAACACAATGGATAATGTGAACAGGTGCAGAAATGGGAATTTAATACAAAAACAGCCCATTTGTCAGCTAGTACATTTGAATTTAAAGGCTGGACAATTAAAGTTTAGGGAAAATAATTATTGTCCATATCAGATTTTACAGCACCATACTCTGTCAGAAGAATAACTGCCCTTTCCCTGTGTCTTCAAAATAACTCATTTTAGGTTCATGTACACTTATCTGCCAAAACTTAACCTTGCAATTCTTTTGCTGGAATAATTTTATTTTAACATCAGATTCTGCTAATGGCATTGTAATTTTACCAAGCTGAATTTTAAAACCTCTGCCTGAGCTTTCAGGTACACTCTGTCCAACAAAAATCAAGCGGCTTGAAATTTTCTAAGTCCCAAATCGGAAGTGATGTGACATACAGTTGGCATCATAATTTGAGTTGTTTTACTTTTCCCATGTTTGTGCATTTGTGGTGTTTCTCTTTCTCTTCCATCCATTACAGTCAGTCATGCCCCATATATATTAACCAAAGTCACCAGTACTTTTGCTTCATTTGAGGTTAAAACATGAATTAAAGTTCAGTATTCTTCCAAGGCTCTGCTGCAAGGGATGGATATTGTGACAACGTGGTTCTTTGCCATAGCAAATAGTAGCTGAGCACGTTCAACGCATGATAGCAATACTCTGTGGAGACCAACTGTGTTGGTTCAAATCCTAGTATTGGGGCAAGGGGGATGTTTTAAACTCACAACCACTAAATTAACTGTGTGGTAACACACCTGTTATTTAATTATGCATTTCAAAAGTTATCTGTGCTCCATTGGCAAGGCCAGAAATGTTAGTGATGCAGACATTTCTGATCTTTTTCTGCAATTCTCTTTGTTTACTGACATTATGATTTAGAGGGTTTGTGTTCAGATGGAACTTAGACCAGGCATGTGAAACTCATAGATGCTTGTGGGCTGTACTGGGTCAAGAGACCTGACGTTGGGCCACATGATTTGAAAAATTTATGGACAGGAATTGTTGAGCGTATGGTGGGTGTGCTTGGGAGGTGTCTGGACTGAGGGTAGTTTTACACTTGCCCTAGTTTCAGGGGTGGGTGGGGGCAGTGACATACAGTTGGAACAGGTGCAACTCTAATTTTAGCTTTCCAAGCAAGTTTGTAATTGTTTTTCTGTGTTGCCTTTTAGTAGACAGTAACACATTTTTAAAAAGTCTTAGTGGCTACACTGATGATTGTGGTTATGAAAACCAAAATGTGTATGTTGTAATAATAATAATAATAATAATAATAATAACAACAACAACAACAACAAAAGCAATAAAGAGCTTGTGTTGGTTATTTTAAACTGCACTCTGCAGCAGAATCAAATTGATGGATGGACTCTGCCCTAACCCCCATTTTAGGGCTTGTTGTAAGAATGGTATTAAACAAAGCCTACATTGCTTGATAAAAATTATGTTTATTTTATAACACTGGATTAGTAAAGGATTTCTCTTTAAATTAAGTCAACTTTCAATTTTCTGCCATCCATCTGAAGCTGCATGATGCTAATTTACAAGTTTCAAACTGAGGACCAAAAAGGATATTATACCTGCTGGTGGTCGTGATGATAACAGATATGACCTTTTTCCTCACAAAGGGTAGGGGATTATACATAGACAAGAACTGACCTGCCTGTGTAAATATAGTCACTAACCCTTAGTTGAGGGTAGGCTGAGTCCATCTTTACAATAAGTACTGTCATAAAAGTGAAAATGCCTTTATCAGCAATGTGTCAGCACTGGTGTATGAAGTTCAAGACATTTCTTCTTCATTCTCATCATGATAGATCTATTTGCGAATGCATCATCAGTCTTGCCAAGGATGGGGGAATTAGTGCCAGAACTGCAGGTGAACTGTACATTGTCCCAATGTATATTGCATGAGCATGGCTGCAGAAATATCGGAGGGATGGGCAAGTTGGAAGGAGCCAATGACCTGGTTTATGGCACGTATCCAGCCCAGCTCAGGATGCTGCTTTAGTAGCTGAAGCTCAAAGAAACCCTTTCATCAGTGCAAGGGATCTTAAAGCTGCTACTGGATTTTCTGGGCAAAATGCATGGTAATTTCAAGAAGCAGGTCTCAGGCCACAACACAATGCGGTGAAGGAGATTCTCACTGATATCAAAACCTGTACTGTTTAGCATTTGCTGAGAGGAATGTTAGATTGCAAGTGGGATAGAATCATATTCTCTTATGAATCTACATTCAGCTCAACAAGTGATGGGCCAGTTTTAGTTTACAGACTGCAGGGAGAGTGTTACAACTCTCAGTATATATCTACCTGCACATGCAGTGGTTCTGGGTCTGTTCACTGTTGGGGCTGGAATGCTCCATCATACAGGTCACCTGGATGTCCTTCAGTATAAGCACATTTTGCAAAACGTAAAGGTGTCCTTTGTAAGAATGCTTCATCTTGGTGGCATAATCCGGTTCAAGTATGACCACTCCTGCATTCATGTTTCTCGTGTGGTTCAAGAATGGCCATCGCTGCAGGTCGACTTCGAATTCATTGACTGGTCACCATGAGTGCCTGATATATATACCCCATGATCTTTAGACTGTGCATGTTTTACTCATAATTTTTCTGTTTACAGCATGTTCAGGGGGTGAAAGAGGCCATACGGAGTCCATTTCAGTTCTTCTGGCGGCCCTAAAAAATTTGCAAAACAAACTGTGAATATGACTCAAAGCCTACAGTTTATAAATAGAAACATTCAATTTTTTTAAGTTCATGAAATGTGTTATCAGATTATTGGGTGAATACTGATATTTCTATGAAAATTCACAACTGCATATTGTAAACATACTTATGGCAAATACTAAAATACAGGTTAGGGCCAAGTCCATCCATCATTTTGATTGTGGTGCGAAGTACAGTAAAAAAAAAAAAAAAGGTCTTCATTGTGTTTGTTTTTATTATTATTTTTATTATTACAACATATGCATTTCAGTTTTCATAACCACAATCATAAGTGTAGCCAGGAAGACATTTTAAAAAGGAACATTTTTTAAAATGTGTACATGTCTACTAGAAGGCCACACGTAAGAACAATTACGTACTTGTTTGGAAAGCTAAAATTGAGCTGCACCTGTTCCAACATACTTCATTCCCCCCACCCCACCCCTGAAACTAGGGCGAGAGTAAAACCTCCTTCGGTCTAGATACCTCCCAAACACACCCATCGTACACTCCACAATTCCTTTTTCAAATCGTGTGGCCCAGTGTCAGATCTCTTGAACCACTATGGCCTGCAAGCACCAATAAGTTTCACATGACTGGTCCCATTCGAACACGAACCCTCTAAATCTGAATATCAGTAAACAAATAATAATTACAGTCAAATAACAGAAATATCTGCATCACTCGCATTTCTAGCCTTACCAATGGAGCACAGATAACTTTTGAAACATATTAAATAATATGTTACTGCACAGTTTCATTTAGTGTTTGTGAGTTTAAAACATATCCAAAAAAAAATATGTTGATACTGGGATTTGAACCAACATAGTTTTTCTCCAAAGAGTGTTGCTAACGCTTGTTAACCCTTTAATGCCAAACAACTTCTAAAGACGTCGTGCATTGAGCCCTTTAAATAGCCGAATGAGTTATAAAGTTGTCACAAACAGTGTGTTGAAGTTTGGACAAATTTTGTTCACTCCTAATTGGTTAACTGCTGTGGCTTGCAATGCTTCAGGACCCTTGAAGGTCGGGCTTACATTCAGGAGCCAGAATGTACCCCCTCCACCTCCTAAACCCCTCCACACACACCGATATATACGTAGATACTTAGTGACTGCGCATTTTTCCCAGGTGAGTAATACGGTTGTGTTGTGACACTGTGTGCTTTGATTATCGCTTGCCCAGGAGTTCACTGTGGGTTGAAATATCAACACTGGCCTATGAAGCGAAAACTCTTTCTTGACCAGTAAGGTTGTTGGTGGCGTACTGTACCCATATAATTCAGACAAAAGTAATGCTCAAAAATCGGAAATACCCACAAATATTATTGTTTACAGCTACAGGAGGGCCCACAGACCTGCCTCTTGTAGTGCTGGGGTAAACTAGGGGTTGTGGGGTAGTAACATGCAACACACAGCCGTCAATCTACTAAAAATATCTTGGGCACCCTCGAATACCTGGAATTTTATACACAGTTACATCATAGCTTTAGATCTGTTTTGCTGTCACTGTAGAAGATGTTCGTATCTTTAGAGGTACAATGTTTCTGCAACTCTGGCCAGTCATATATACAGGATGTCCCAGGAGGGATGTGCCAGACTTCGGGAGAGTGTTCCTTATGTTAAAGTATACCGATATAACCCAAAACACCTATATCCAAAGTTGAACGGTTACAGAGATAATGGCCAGAGAAGTTTGAAACTTTAACAGCTGTTACACACTTATTGATTACCAAACTAACTAAAACTAAACTCCGTGGCCTTAGTCCGCATGCGAACTATACCGACAGAGCGGCCGCTGCTGGTCGGCGAAGTTAGTGCCAACTTTTGCGGATAGAGGGGTGTCACGTGGTCAGCGCAACGGTTCCCCACAGCCGTTAATCTCTGTTTTCTAGACCTGGAGCCGCCACTTTTTTCATTCAAGTAGCTCCTCAATTGACCTCA
>Ga0131853_10015516_pt1 | contig 13926 bp, 7 predicted proteins | sample TergutLab28metaG_FD_92764 | JGI IMG/M metagenome (GOLD analysis project Ga0131853, IMG submission 92764) | Labiotermes labralis P1 segment gut microbial communities from Petit-Saut dam, French Guiana - Lab288 P1 (version 2) (version 2) | ecosystem: Host-associated > Arthropoda: Insects >... | reverse complement strand
TTAGTTAACACAGCTTTGTTTCCTCGTCCGTGATCGGCCGTATACGTCAGCGTAAAAGCACGGCCGTATACGGAGTCACTCTGACCTTAGCCTAAGGCGTGGGTCTGCGGCCGCTCGCATGCTGAGACTTTGGGTTCGAATCCCGCCGGGATATGGATGTCTGTCTGTTGTGTGTTGTCAGGTAGAGGTCTCTGCGTCGAGCTGATCACTCGTCCAGAGGAGTCCTACCGACTGTGGTTCGTCGTTGTGTGTGATCTAGAAACCTTGTGAATGAGGAGGGCCTGGCCCACTGGGAGGGGTCGCGTCAAAACAAACAAATAAACATACATACTACATGTATCAGCAGAAAAAGTTTTGTAAGATATGTTTTACAGTAAATGGAAGAACAAAATTTTATGGCCAATACCCGTTTTGCGTGAATCCTGCCGTTTCCGCTACAAACACCACTAACGGCGAACGGAATTTTGCTGACGAAGCAGCTGCTAAAGAACGTGAAGTATGTGCAAAACGTTCTTTTGTGAAGTGCAGTTAGACGTATCACCACAGCATGAACTGGTGATAACGAATTTAATGGACGCCTTCCATTCGTGTCTAATTACCTTTCACACAGCAGTCCCATTACAGGCCTGGAGTGGCCCAGAGGGTTCCAAGAAGTTAATGTTCCCAGATTTCGTGACAACGGCACAGGACGGTGGTAGGTTGTCAGCCTTACTCACCGGCCGCCTTTACCCCCACGAAATACTCCTGGTATTCATTTCTGTTAGAGGCTGAGTCGACCCCCAGGGCCATAGTGCGATCGGAAGGATTTTATGTCAATGAAAAATCCACTGACACCAGCTGGGATCGAGCTAGCGACCTTCCGAATTGTAGCACAGCACCTTAACCACTGTGCTATCGCGGTCCCCACCTTTCACACAGACACCAATTATTTCGCCTAACACAACGTTTTATTGTTATTTTCCAACACTACACGTTTCGATCGAAAACGATCATATCAGGCGTTTTTTTTCCTACAGATTCTTAAAAATCAAGGTTAAACGTCGTGTTAAGACGGAATAATGTCTATGTGAAAGGCGATATTACAGTTCATCCACCAAAACATTCCGTACCTTCAACCACACAAACACACACATATGTATGGACGCACAATTCCGCGGTCAGTTTCGACACACAGTGCAGTTCACATACAACAAGGTGTCGCGCATGCGATGCACGGTATCAATTCATTATGCCAAACAATGCAAAACACACACAGATAAGGCCTGCTATCAATGTAGTAATTGTGAGTCACGGCGAAAAACTATTACTTTTCAAACTCGAACCCACACATATCACAAGTTTCACTGGCACATTGTTGCACTACGTGTTAGAAATGACCTTCTTCGACTCTCAGGCACACTTCACACCCGGTAAATAGCTTTTAAGTACTGTTTGAAGGTCTTGTCTAGAAACTGTCGATACAACGCGGCAAGTTTAACAGCAGCTGCATAGTTCGCACACCGCCAGTACTATCGTCAGGCGTACGGTTACACTAAGTCACCTTCATCACACAGTCCGGTTTAATATGCTGTCTGTAAGAGACATGAGAAGCACGGTCTAATGTACGTTACTTTTGTTCGTGAGTGTGCAGTACAGTTTAATACAGACGATTTTCACTGTGGAAACCTACATAAAAAATAAATTATATGAAAACTGTCGTACAAAATTTAGAACGCCGCTTCCAGGCGTATCAATTCGCTCTAAACCAAGCAAGTGTCAGAGCTGCAGGAGGTCATCTACATCAGGTACTCTGACGTTAAGTTCTGTGACATGAGGAAATGTAAGGCCGTAAGATTGCCGTGCGTCTGAGCTCGGTATTCCAATGAACAAACTCCCTGCCTGTACCAGCGTCACCATCACAGTGCACTTGGCTGCACCTCGGTTCTGCAGGAGTGCGTGATGGTATTCGCTAGCACATTGGATCGTCTGCAATCTGCAGACTGCTTGCACTACATAGCCCGCTTTTTTGGGCCAGGATAGCTCAGTCGGTATAGCACCTCACTACAAGCTGGAAGGTCCGCAGATCGAATCCCGGAAGGGGGGGGGGACGAGATTTTCCGTTCCCGTCCAGATCGGCTCTGGGGCCCACACAGCCTCCTGTAAAATGGCTACCAGGCCTCTTTCCTGGGGGTAAAGCGGCCGGGGCGTGGCGTTGACCACCCACCCCCATCTAGCGCCAAGGTTAAAGAAATAGTAGAGTTATACTGCTACTCCCCCTCTCGGCCTTCATGGCCTGTTCTAGGGTGAAATGAATACAGCATGTACAATGCTTGCTCTTCGCCCTGTTCTAGTTCGCCGTGAATTTCCTGTTTGTCTTTATAACGTCCACAATACTGTTGCTAATGGACTCCATACTAGGCAAGCATACTCCCCCTTCATTGCCCCGGATTTGTTACCGTTTGCAGAGCTGTCTCTAATTCCGCAGCCTGACTGTACTGCAATGTTCCTAAGGTCACTGTACTTTTTATCGCCCTGTACTTGTGTCGGGTCTTGTTTCCTTTTGTCATGTAACGACAAACCTAACAGACCAAAAAATGAAGAAGAAATAAGAAACACTACACAAAACGTAAGCACCAAGAATAAGCAATGAACCAAAAACAAGACACCTACCAACAAGCGATGCAACTTTCACCGCAAACGGCACTTCACCTACAGCCACTCTGACGTAGGCAGCATCTCGCCTGTTACGCACTCGCCCTGTCTGACGCAATGTAGGAACAAGACGATACACGGTGTTCGTCTTGTGCACGAATCTTGGGAGTCGCAGGGATATATAAAAACGGCGACCGGGTACCTTGCGCGTACTCCACCTCCCGCTTGTCTGACTTAGAATGCGATATAGGATGGCGTACCCACCGGCATGCCAGTTGCACAGCTCGGGGTGAGTTGTCACTTAATGTCAGGCTGGAATTATCACCTTGGCTGCATTCCAATTAGGTCACTGAGCATATTAGTGTACTATTAAACACTAGCATTAACATGACACGCAGCTGAATGTTCAGTTCGTACCAAACACAAGGTAGTGCTGTACAGGGAAGCAACCGGTATTAGTGGTGAAAATGTGTTTGTTCTAATGTTAATCTGGTGAGGTACAGTTGTACCTGTGCAGGCCATGACGGCATATGGTGAGAGTACAGCTATAGCTACAGCTACAGTTCTACTTTTGTCTGCCCACTTGCTATCTAAGAACACAAACAATAAAATGTACAGGATGTAAATTTGCCAGTTGCTTGACACGCGCGATAAAATTGGTTGCGTACAGGAAGGGTATTGGAGAAGAGGGTGCTGAGGGAGATATCTGGGTCTGAGGGAAAGGAAGCAACTGGAGACTAGACAAAACTGCGTAACGAATGGTTGCATGGTTTGTAATGCTCATCGAATGTAATATAGTTCATGGAATGGAGGATGATAGGATGGACTGGTCAAGTAGCAGGAATGGGGAGGAGGAAAACTGTTCTACACGCCTACAGGAAAGAGGAAGCTCTGAAGACACATGCACAGACTGAAGCATTATATTCACAGGGCTCTGAAAGAAACAGGACGACATGGCGTGCCGTACACTCTTGGCGGGGGATTGCGCACACAGCAACTCCATACAATGGCGGGGATTTCTTGTGCAGGCGAAGACGGATTCATGTAGGGCAACCCTGCAGCGGCAAGGTTTGCTGTCGCTGCTACAGGCTCCACGGTGTGCCACTTGCCGCACTGTGAATGTCGGTCACTGTGCGGTGCGCCACGCAGCACAAAGCAAAATGTTATTACATTTATTGTGATTTTCATTTCGTGTGTTCGAAAGGACATACGTAATGATGACGGCAACTTCTGATGTTACGTCATTACGTCGGTCTATGGTGCATTAGGCGCTGCTGTTGGTAACTCGGCCTCTACAGCGTCGAACGGAAGAATCATTCTTGAACATTAACTTGCAAATGTGTGAAGACCCGGTTGTGGCCTGGTTAGGCAGAGGAAATGCGTGGGGCAGGTGAATGTGCAGCGGAACAAGTGAACATCCTAACGAGATAGGAGATAGACAAATGTAAATATTAACACGAGGCGCGTCCGGCTCTTTGTACCCTGGTTCGATATGATGATATATCTGTTAACTGCAGTTGGGTTGACAACCGGTGGCAGTTGTACGGTATACACTTACACACAAACAGCACACAGAACAACAACGAACTGCGTAACAGCAATTATTACACCACAACTGAGCGTACTTTCGCCTTAGTGACCCAAAATCAAACTCTTTGCCGCACACCATGTTAGGTCATCTACGGCCCGTCCAATTCGATCGACTCAGAACACGCAGTAACAACTTCTTCATACAAATGATCAAAAGAACTCTAGTGTTTAGTGACATCTACCCAGCAACTTTACCCATTCGTGTTAAGTATTTTATCGTCACATTACGGATACATATGTGTATGTGGCCAGAACGCGCGGCATATCCGTACCGTCATTCAACTACAGACTGACCAACAATTTTACAATTCTATCACTGTAATAACTGTGAACTTGTGGGATCCCACACATTAAAATCAGAACGACCAATTTACATGTGTAATATTTTACTTTCCTTTAAACACTGTGCGATAGCCCGCAGATGGCCAGTTGTGACCGAAACATGCAGCTGGCCTTCTGAACGAACATAGTTGTGTTGGACGGGCTGTTTATGGATTTATCATTGAAGGCTATGAACTGCCTAGTTCTGCGATATTTCTTGTAATTATCTCTTAAATGGTAACATTTTCGGTGGGGGAGGGGTGGGGGGGGAAGAAAATTGTGACATGAAATGCGAATTTTTATTTTCTCAAGTTTTTTTTTTTGATTCGTTTCTCAGCCCTGGAAGGATTCAGCGCCATCTGCGCAGGTCTCGATTACGACTAACTATAGCCAAATCTGAATTTTCTCGACAGAGTTTTGTAAAACTTTCCCAGTCTAAAAATCATGTAAATCTTTACAGTGGGTGCAGACTTTTTCCATGCAGACGGACAGACAGACATGACCAAGGCTGACAATCCCTCTTCGCAACCTTGCGCAATGGCAAAGAAAAGACAACAGCAGCAGTGTACACAACAGCCCGAGTCACGACACGTTTGTTTATTGTTCAGAAAATACCAAAAAAATCGAGTGCGCAGCACGGCGCATACTCCCTGCCGCTGGTAATCCACGTGACACACAGCAAGCTGGTATAAGTAAGTGCCGGCCTCGGTATAACGTTATAACGTGTCCGTTGTGCTTCACCCCAAAACTTCGGCAAGTTGTCGTAAGCCTTTATATATACTCTGCTGCATCAGATTTTTGCTGCAAAGGGTCAAGGGAAGGGCTGAAGACACTGACTTCGGGCACACAGGCAGCAAATGTCAAGATGTTAGCGAACATTTCGAACGCAGAAAAGGTGCACGAGTAGCGAGTCGCTGTCAGGTATGTTCCTCCGTTTTCATGCCGAAGATGTGCAGGGGAAGGCACATGATTTGAGATTCAGCTCACTTTTCAGCTCTCCGTGGAATTTTAAAGTAGGGAACAAGGCTATTACGTCATGCAGTACAATGGCAAAGGAAATCCACATGGTTACGGTCGCTCTTACGTTCCGTTCCAGACGCCCGCCAGCAGATGGAAATTACACGAACAAACCAGCATTTCAGGAAGTACAGTTGATGACGCTACTTTTGGGTGGTGGCACAGTGTGGATGTAGTTCGTCTGGTCACCGTTTCAAAGAAACATGCTGCCCCCATCTTCAGGGTAGAAAGCGCTCTACTCTGAAGATGGAAGCATCAGGATCTACTGGCGCTCCGGCAATACGATCAACTCCCCCAAAGGCGTCATCACTCAATAGCAGCATTGTCAAAATAATGATGATAATGATAATAATAATCACTATCTTATTCTGAATTCACAGCGTTTAGCGGGGTTTCAAAGAGTACGGGTCACCGACCAAGCAGTTATTATTATTATTATTGATTGATTGATCGACATGACATCGAGCCTACTGTTTATACAATAAGGTAAGGCATGCACTATTAAAGAATATACCATATTATATCGTTCCTTCCAATGAAAGGCCAAACCCAAAGAACAAACTACTTGGAGGCACTGAGCCTATTCCGAAGAAACACTTGTGTTGTGTACTCTGGACGCTGTCTTTCAATGACTGGTAAATGGTTTGGTTTCGTCTGTTTGTTGAAGGAACAAGTTCCACATTAAGTGATGTCATACCGTCCAGTCACTGACCATCAGGATTTCCATCAAGGTCCACTCAAGATGTCAGCGGCCTAACAAACAACGTAGTTTAAGTTGTCCCTTGTGGAGGATGACGAATAAATAAGGTTTCCCACTTCATAACAACCTAAGTGAAACGTCATTACATCGTTAAAACTGGCTCATTTGTTCCAATACACTAGCATTTTTCAACATAATCCGTGTGCATATTGACATATTCGTCCCAATTTCGAACCAGCACAAGATCCTCGCGGTAGAAATCGGGTTCTTGCATTCGCAACCGTTCAGGAATGGTGATGTCCAGTTCAATGTTGAGCAATCCGCGACCTCCCAAGCGCTACTTCAGTGCCCCAAATATATGATTATGTTCCTCTACTACAAGTGCTAATAGAAATGAGTAGCAGGGATATCTCGTGGGGGGTAAATGCGGCCTGTGCGCATGGCTCACAACTTTACCACTTTCATGTGCCAAATGCATAGAAACTCCTGGAGCCTCAAACATCCTGGAGCCCTAAGGGAATGTCAAGGTCCATCGAGGGATAGTTTTACGTATCTGTAGCGCAAGTACCAGCTGCATACACAGCAGCAACACTCCAGGGAATCTCACGTACTGAACAGCCTTGTATATTCAACCACAGACTCATCCCAGTTTCTTCACGCAGCGACCTGCCGCTAAAGAGTTGTTCTTCACCTTACGGAAGTCCGTTGCTTCTGTAGGGGAACTGCCTCGGAGATTTAACGAACTTCACCACAAAATTAGGCTGTTTTGGTCCACGTAATAACATTCGCGACGATGTAGCTGGAAAGTTTCTTGAAGATAATATTACAGGCTTGTTTGCCGACGCTGTGGCGTGCCTTCAAGCAGACAGTAAAACGATGGCCCAAACAGCTTGCGCAGCATTTTAATATGAGAGGGAAACTGAAACATGCACAATAAACTGAAGCCATGGATTTACAGTGCTGTGTTGCTTAATATTTACGTGTGCGAAGTGGCGCTGTGTTGTCACACGAGCAGTATTCTTCTTGTGCTGCTTGACCCTTGAAGAGGTGACCAACAGGTTGTCACAAAAGTCGGTAAACCACTACCAACATACGCTGAGTAACATCCCAGAAGAGCGAAAACCATGAAGTCACCACGTTTCTTCGTTACGTCCGGCGCTACAAGCCGAAAGACGCAGCGTCACATCCGTAAAGACGCGAATCTAACACAGCTTTTCATCTCTTCCTGGTTTCGAGGCATTTATTAACCAACACACAGCAGCAGACTGTGATGTGTAATGCTGCGAACAGCTGGTGATTCGACCAGACAAACTGACTTCTGTGTTCAAGAATTCTCCAAAATTTCGAGGTCCTTCTCACCTCCCTAATAACCCGTGCATCAACGTGCTCCGCGTTTATGTTGAAAGAGCAAGACAGTTCAGCGCAATGTCAAACCTACATTTAACATTACACTGCTGCTCATGGAACGTTTACGACCTCACTGACTGGGCATCCTTCGTAACAATCAACATTCCGAAAATCTCCGAAACGTTCTGCCCTTCGTTACAGAACGCAATCTCGTAAAAACCGTGTCAAACGGCTTTCATTACTCCGAAAAAATTTTATGTGCAGTACTATCCCTCAGCGCTAAACTTCCGTTCTGTAACATTCCTATCTTATAAAACACACCAATAAAATGCGAAATCGACATTATTCTTAAACTATGCTCATTCTATAAATTTGGTAACTTTGCACTGCACGTCTCAACCATAAATTCGACACCTTCCTACAGATACAGTCCGAGCTGGGTCGCTCGGCCTCGCTGGCCTTCTAGGCACCGATAGTGTGTTGGCCAGCATTGCAATATATTGGAATTTTATCAAAAGACAGACAGTCTTCATGTCACGTCCCGTTACTGCGGTCCTGTCCCGCTGACACAGGTGCGGATGCTGACCGCACGTGGCCCTTCACCTGATTTCTGTGGACCGGCACTTTGCACTACAAACACTTTTCCACGCTAATGTGTTACGCTGTAGACTGCACAGACCTTCACATAAACACTACTCAAGCCATAAACTACTGGACAGACGCCCGTAACATGATGCACGTCGAAATATTCACGCGACAACCCACCACTATAATTTTGTAATACTAACCAGAGATCCGAAACGGGTAATCCGGTCAAAATGCCAACAGGCAACTGAGGCGGCCAAACGAACCTTCGTTTCCTGCATTACCTGAGCAAACGTAGCGGTACCTCGTCTGAGTGCTGATCGCCCTTATGTCCTGGTGCGAGCGGCGTAGATGAAGTGACAAGTGCAGGTCTTTCCACCACAAATCGCAAGCGGGCTGGCCTGTAATTGACCCCAAGTCTCCGCACTGACAGGCCGGCGACCAACTGCCTGAGCCATGGCACGTCATTCGACAATGATATAAGGAATATTAATCGAAATGTATACAAAATGTTACATCTGCGATGCAATTAAACAGCAGGCAGCATGGCAAATGTGGACAGCAACTGAATTCGTGCAATAAATGTTAGGCAGTAAGGCCATACAAAGCAAACTACTACTCACAGAGGCAGTGAGAACACAAACACATCTAACACGTGCGCAAGCAGTGTTTCGACATACACCAATGCGCCACAGCAGAGTCAAGCAAACACGGCCAGGAATGTTTAATTATGTAACTCAATACAATTTCTCTGCCTTGCGGAATCTTGCAGATAATTACTGGCGACGGTGCTGTTACGTCATCAGATAATCTACTCAGAAAGTTCCCACAGGTTGCAACTTGCTGTGCAAAGACGACGTGTCACAGTATTACAAGAAATGTCCATCTGCACCAGTAATATGGCTGCTTTTCTCGGCAGGGCTCTAACGGACCCCCGCCCCATGTAATTAGCCGCGTGCCCCCACAATTCTTACCGATTAGTGCGGATGGTAACTTTGTTAGTGCGGATGGTAACTTTGTCTGCTGGAATGGCACCCGAATACTTTGACGGACACGCAGCTACTAATTAGCTACGGCTAATACACTGACGCAGCAAACCAACAAATACACATCGGTACAATATGCTTTACCATATATTATTAATCAGCTACATGTTCCGGCCATCATCGTGGTGCTGCTACCGTCCACCAGTACTACACACCGGTCTTAAGCCATCTCCCCTGTGACACATCCATACTCATTTCACGGCGTGTATATCAACTACATGCAACTAGCAAACAACATAAACACGTCCAATTTTAATTGTTTTTAACGATGTACAATCTGGAATGTTGCAACAACACGGAGCACTGAGGCAGTCATTAAAAATCAAGCGGTTTTACACATGCAATTTGGCAATTCGTTTATATTTTATCGGTGACGTCACAAAGGCGACCGAAACTTGTCGGTGATGAATAATATACAGGAGACGGACAAAATTATGGAAACTGTTCTGACAGGTACACGTCTTCATTAATACAGAGTTGGGCCACCATTTGCATGTAATACAGCCTGTGTCTTTCTTGGAATAGACTCACATAAGTTCTGAACAGTCGCCAGTGTAATATTGTGCCGCTTTTCACGAAGAACATCTTCTTGTTGCTTGACAGATGATGGAGAAGGGAATCTTCTTCTCACCCTACTCTCCAAAACCGACTACGATGGTTCGATGACATTCAAGTCTGGCGATTGTGCTGGCCAGGGAAGATGTTGAAGTGCATCTTCATGCTCGTCGAACCTAGACTGAACACTTCTGGCTGTGAGTATGGGCGAACTGCCATCTTGAAAAAGTGCATCATTGTTAGTAAACATCCGGACCATAGGATGCACCTGGTTACCTAAAATGTGCATGCAGTCACTAGCAGTAATTCAACCATGCAGAGCAATTAGAGGAACAGCAGAATACCAAGATATTGCTACCCAAACCACCACAGATCTGTGTCCATGTTTCATAATTCTAAAATGGCATTCAGGATTGTAGGCTTCCATGGGCGTTCAGCCTGACGTTGGGAACAGCAAGAAGGATGACTCGTCTGACCATATTACGTATTTCCCATCATCAGACATCCAGATTTTTATCATCACACCACGCTTTTTGCCTTTTAGCGTTGTTTTCAGAAATCAGAGTTTTAGCAATCTCAGCCCTATCGTGGACATTGGGTTTGTGAAGCTCTCGTCGGACTGTTTGTGTGGAAACAGGGTCTTCAGGACGGGTATTGAGTTCTGCTGTCACCTTTGCTGCAGCAGTTTTATAACTTATAGACACAATCCTCTTCAGATTACGGTGATCCCGTTCACTTAGTTCTGGTTTTCAGCCACTATTCCTCTCAGCTGCTGATGTCTTCCCATGATGTGTGTATGCTGTCACAACCTTGGGAACTGCTGCTCTGGTTACAGCTAATGAAGTGGCCGTTTTGGTTACAGGTGCTGCAGCTAAACACACACCAACAATCTGTCCTCTTTGAAAATCTGCAAGTGTCCCATTTTGCAGTACTCTAATACGAACTGCTAAATAAAGTAAAATTCACACTAGAACAGGCCACGAAGGCCCAAAAGGGGGAGTGGAAGTGTAGCTCTACTCTTTCCTTAACCTCGGCGCTAGATGGGGGTGAGTGGTCAACGCGCCATACCTCAGCCACTTCACCCCCGGGAAAGACCGGGTAGGCTCCACGGCCGGTCTGGACAGGTGCGGAAAATCTTGCCCCCACCGGGATTCGATCCCCGGACCGTGCAACCCGTAGCGAGTCGCTATACCGACCGAGCTAACCCGGCCCACCCATGCGAAATGTTATTCAACACAATCTGTAATGCACTGACAATGGCACTACACAGCATAAACAATCAAAAGAATAGCGAAAGATACTCAGAACTACACGTAATGTTCTTTCAGTGCAGCCAGCACCAACAGCTTTATTCCTATATGGTCTAGTGTTTCCATTATTTTGTCCACCCGCTGTAGGTTAAAGCATATTTCATTAACAGTCTTTATCGGTCGGTTCACTACGTAAGTGTAAGTAGTTCTTCAGGCAATTTTAAAAACGGCGTTTGCAAGAGAGGATTCGAACTGCACTCACTCTACCGCAACAACCGCACATCGTTTAAGCAGCCGCAGACATCGTACATACCGGTAACAGAACGAATGGAGTAAACTCGATACATTCTGGTGGTCTCCATTTGGTCCGCGGTGCGAAAGTGCGGCAACTACGAGGAGCAGGTCCGTTTGCTCTAGCAATCCTTTTATCCTGTTATAATACGACTGTTGATAAAGTAAACATGCGGACATAGCGCACTTGCTTCCACAGCGGACAAATCTCGTTCAGCTGTACAGCCATGTCACTCCACAGCAGCGACAGCAACACAAAGCAACTGCTGTTCATTATTGATACTTCGCGTACTTGTACGAATTCCCCGGCATCTGTTTATCAGCTGGCGGTCCACAGGGAATGCATGCTACTGTGTACGCACAATTTAAGGCCAACTTGTTGCTTAAAACATTTATTTGGTAATTAATCCTCCGACATGTTCCGGCCTTAACTGCTGGCCAACTTCAAGAAGCTTTGCTTAGCAAGTGACACCGGATATCTGAGTCCAGGACTTAATTCATTTGAAGAAAGCCTGAAGCGTCCATGTTACATAAACAGCTAGTTAAAATAAATATATACTGTATTGTAACTGCACTTTATCCACAAACGTATTTCAAGAATTGTGATAATTACGCTTAATAATAAGAATAATAATAATAATTTCAGAAAGTACTAATGTAAAAATACAATAGATTCAACACTGTAACTAACGATATAAGCACAATGAATAGTAACAACAGAATAGCTGCAACACTGTATTCCCTAGGGACATAGGAATATAAGTATAAATACCCTGCATAAAGGAGATGATGATAATGATAATGATAATAATAATAATAATAATTTTAATCATACGCAGAATTTCTAACATGTAATATCAGCTGCACATGCTAAAGACACCTCCCTGAAAATGGTCAACAGTTAAGGCCGAAACACGTCGAAGCATTAGCAACACGTTGGTGTTAAGCTGTAGATCTGTGACACAGCTGCACAGACAGTACAGCATTACATTAGAAGTGCGGCACTGCAGCTGCACAGCTTCACTGTCAATATGAAGAACACGAGGGCACTGCCAGTCGTGACGGTGGCAGTCCGCTGTGTTCACAACGTGACAGCGAACTCAAGTTGCGACGATAAACAACGCAACTTGCAAAAAAGATACAGAAGCTGCAGGCGTACTGTAGCGGCGACGACTGCCGGCACTTGGCGCACGGCACCGTCGAGTTCAATCGAACGCCGCTCACTCTACAGATGGCACCCGAGACACCACGATGTGAACAGACTGGTGTCCGATACCCTCGGAACGAACGTCGTAGTGTCTGGCCAGTGTGACCAATCAGACAACTGTTATCAAGAGCCCCCCCCCCTTTCACGCCAAAAGGGCATACAGAGTGAGTGGAGGTATAGTTCCGGCCATTCTTAACTTCCGCACTGCATAGAGGTGGGTGATAAACTAGATTGCCCGGCTGTTTTACCCCCGCATAAAAAAAAACCCGGTATCCATCGAATAGGAGACTGGGTGGACCCTAGAGTCGGTCCGGGCGTTTGGAGAACAATCTCTTCCCCTGCTGCCGCAAATCGAATCTCGGATCGTCCACCGTAGCCTAGACGCCCCGACGGAGTTACTGGTGCTCAGTTCCTAATGATAGACGAAGGACAAGTCCAGACACCCGGCAATTCTAAGAATGCCCGGCTCTTAAGATGCCGCAAGGTTCAAATGCCAGCGCTGTGCGGATTCAAGTCTTCTAAGACCTGACATTGTGTCGTTGGGTGAGTGGCAGCCGACGTTTCGAAGTATCGTGTTACCTCCAACTTCAAGAAGGAATGGAACGTGTCCCTCAAACACGACAACACTAAGAACATTCGAAACGTCTTGAATCGCTCACCCAACGACAAACGTTACTGATCTGCAGTAGACCCGTTCTGACTGCACGAACCAAGTTCGCGTCGTTGGGTAGTTGGCGTGTCCCGAGTTTCGCGAAAAACACTGACACGTTTGGAATGACGCCGTATATACTGCGGTGGGCACGTTCTTGTCCGGTCAATGTGCTGCCTCCATCTTCATGGCCAACGAGCAAGACGGAAGCAGCAGGTTCCTCGAAGGCGTTGACATCCCAGACAACAGATATCTTCACACTCGATACACACATCCGCCACAGAACCCACTCCGCATAATGGAAACGAGGTAAAACTGAGAACTAAACTACATACCAATAAAAACTAATCTCGGATTAATAGAGTCAAAGCGTTTAACGAACACACTATCAGCACCAGTATCGTGACACGATAACAGCATGAAGAAGTATCCGACGAGGCAATGACAGCACATATAACCAGACAGACAATGTAATGTACCGTAAAAATGAGGTGCGTTCGTGCAAACATTGTTGCAGTGGATGAGCAATATTCTGGGTGTGTTTGTAACCTTAGCTATCCAGCATGCAACAGGCATGTGCCATATTGCCTGACACCTGTGGCCCATTCGGCTCTACCATATTTTTCCACACTATCTCACAAACAGCATGATATTCGGGGGGGGGGGGGGGGGTAAAACAAAAAAGTTGGGTGGGGTTTTTTTAAAAAATTTTTTGGGGAATAATGTTTTTTTTTTTT
>Ga0131853_10015515_pt1 | contig 13927 bp, 13 predicted proteins | sample TergutLab28metaG_FD_92764 | JGI IMG/M metagenome (GOLD analysis project Ga0131853, IMG submission 92764) | Labiotermes labralis P1 segment gut microbial communities from Petit-Saut dam, French Guiana - Lab288 P1 (version 2) (version 2) | ecosystem: Host-associated > Arthropoda: Insects >... | reverse complement strand
TGAATCTGTACTCATTCAGTACAATTTGCTTGATCGTTCTAATGAGGAGAACATTGCATACGCCAAAGAAAAAGGTCTTGGAACAGTTATTATGGGACCGATCGCAGGTGGTCGTTTAGGAGCACCAAGTAATGTCATTCAAGGGTTACTAGCAGAAAAGCCTGCAAGTACTGCTGAAATGGCAATGCGTTTTGTTTTAGCGAACCCGAATGTAGATATCTCTCTTTCAGGGATGGAAAGTATGGCGATGTTGGAAGAAAATGCTAAAATTGCTGCTAGAGAAGATTATCTTTCTGCCAATGAAATGGCGACAGTTAATAAGATGATGGAAGAAAACAAAAAACTAGCAGAGCTTTACTGTACATCTTGTGACTATTGCAAACCATGTCCGAAAGAAATAAATATTCCGCACTTATTCAATATGATGAATAACCATCGTGTATATGGTTTGACTGATCATGCAAAAGCGGCTTACGCTGAAATGATGCGCGGAGAAGGCTGGACAAAAAGTGCAGATGCTTCTAAGTGTGTAGAGTGTGGAATTTGTGAAGAAAAATGTCCGCAAAAATTGGAAATTATCAAGCAGTTGAAAGAGACACACAAAGCGCTTGCATAATATTATATTCTCAAAGAAGGTTGATGATTTGTATCAATCTTTTTTGAATTGAGATGACCATGCAGGGTGGTTTTCAACGCGAATATGACATGCTGCTGTCATATTATGTGTGTTATCATACAACTAGAAATATGAGATGAAAAGCCAAATAGCAAGTAACACAATGAGAGGAGAATCGAAATGCCCGAATTACCAGATTTAGAAGTTTTTAAGGATAATATTTACAAGCAATTGACATCAAAAAAATTAGTTGATGTAACGGTGTATCATCACCAGCAAGTTACGACACCTCAGACCATTATGACAGAAGCGTTAAAAGGGAGGGAATTGATAACAATCAATCGCTTTGGCAAAGAATTACTTTTCGATTTTGCAGATGGTGAAGTGGTTGCAACACATTTGATGCTTAACGGTAGAGTTTCTATCTTGAATGATCCTATCGCTATCGAGAACATCCGGTTCAAGATTTTTTCATTAAACTTTGAAAATGAATCCATTGTTTTTAGTGATACTGGTCGTCTTTGTACAGTGAAATATAAGCCTGCACCAACTGGTATTCCTGATGTATTCGGAACTGATTTTACATTAGAATATTTCTTGAATATCGCTCAAAAAAAGAGGAGAATGAATGTTAAAGCTTTCTTAATTAATCAACAAATAGCTAAAGGAATTGGGAATGCTTACGCTGATGAAATCCTATGGCATGCCCGTATTTCGCCTCATTGTCTAGTTGGAAAAATTCCAGAAGCTGCTCTGATTGAGCTTTATCACGCGATAGGTGTGGTGCTCAAAGAGGCTGTCACCTCTATAAGAGCTATTCAGCCAGATATTATTGCTGGTGAAGAAAGAAGCTTTTTGCAGGTGCATACCAAATTAAAGAAACAGACGAAAACAGGCTATCCGATTATGAGTGAAAGAATAGTCTCGAAAACGACTTATTTTACTGATGAGCAAGTGTTGTATGAGTAAAATTTTTTGAGATTTCTAGTGGAGATAATGAATATCCAGAATAAAACGCCAACTATTCAAGCTTTTTGCATTTGAAAGTTCGGTGTTTTTTTTGAAATAAGAGCTACCTTGTTTAATTCTAAAAATGCAAAACTCTACCACGAGTTGAACTTTTTTTGATTATCAAGTAGGCAGTTATTTATTTATCGTCGATTTCATGCTATGATTGTCTCGGAGGTGTTTTTATGCTTAATAACCAAAAAATATCAGCTTTTATTGCCAACAAACGTAAATCTAAAGGACTGACACAACAACAAGTTGCAGATGCCTTGCATGTTTCTTTCCAAGCCGTTTCAAAGTGGGAGAATGGCTCATCATACCCATCAATCGAATTGTTGTACGCGCTCTCTCGTCTTTTGGAAACGACAACTAATGAAATACTGAATGCGCAAGATTCAGAGGATATAGGATTAACTTATGGAAGAGCTGGCGTGGATATTTCTTATACTGATTCGATCAAAAGTGAAATGGCTGCTTATATTCGCTCACAAAATCCGCGTGTTCTTAATGGCGTCGGTCCTTTTGCTTCACTATATGATATCAAATTTGATGAGATTAAAAATCCTGTACTTGTCTTGAAATCGGAAGAGCCGGGTTCAAAGCAAAAACTCGCAATGAAGTATGGGTATACTGAATCTATATGTCATGACATGATCAACCATTTGGTCAATGATATTATTATTATGGGGGCAAAACCGCTCGCTGTACTTGATACAATCGTTTGTGGTAATGCTGAGGCAGATACAATCAAATCGCTTGTCAAAGGCATTTCGGAAGCTTGTCAGGAAAATGAGTGCGACTTAGTTGGCGGAGAAACTTCGATCCAACCCGGTGTTGTTGATAAAGGGGTTTATATTTTAAATGCAAGTATTGCAGGAATCGTCGACAAAGAGAAGATCATTGACGGTTCAAAAATCAAAGCTGGCGATAAGGTTGTTGCATTGGCTTCAAATGGTTTGCATACAAATGGCTATTCTTTAGTGAGATTACTGATGGATGCGATGCCACAAATTCAACATGAAAAAGTTGGAGATGAAACATTTCTTGAGGCGATTATGAAGCCACACAGACCTTATTACAAAGCTATAAAAGGATTACTTGAAAGCAAATCGCATGGTGATGCCATAAATGGCATTGCTCACATAACAGGTGGTGGAATTGAAGGAAATCTTTCGCGCATTATACCCGAGGGTTTATCTGCTCATATTGATCTTGATCGGATTGTTATTCCCGAGATATTCAAACATATCAAGTCAAATGGTAATATTTTGGAAAGTGAAATGCTTAAGACTTTTAACTGTGGTGTCGGGCTAGTCGTTGTTGTAGATTCAATCGCAGAGAAAGCAATAACAAAAGCCCTGTCCAAGTACTGTAAATGTTATACAATTGGCGAGATTAGACAAGGTAACCCAGCTGTTACTTTTATGAACCAACTTAATTGGTGAGAAAATTCATAAAATTAGATTATATATTTTCTATTTTTGCAGCAGCCTGTAGCAAAATTAAATTGGCGTTCAAATGTGATGGCTTAATTCCTCTACGAAAAAACTAACTCAGCTAAATGGAAGACTGATTTGCCGCCATCAATGAGGCCATCGCGACAGGCACCACAATAACAAACGACTTCATCGGTGGTAATTTTACGCGAATGGTTTTTCATGATCTCAATGTAGGCCTCATCTGTGTGTGGCTTGAAAAATGCATCTTGATGCTGAGTAATATGCTTTGAAAATTTTGCGAATTGTTTCATGTCCGGGTCGTATAAAAACTTGCCACAAAAATCGGCTGTCTTGCGGTTATTCTCAAGTTCAAGCACATCAATTTTCATTTTCTCAAGCAAATTCCGGGTGGCATCTTGCAGTCGTGTCTCATTTGGTACTTTCCAACAGTCTTGAATCGTCACAACTTTCCCCTTATAGTTTGGAAGCACAAACGAAGCATCGTTATCAATGATTTCCCATAGCGAAATTAATGTTTTTGCGGGAGTGTTATCTCTAACATACATCACACATGATGTGCAAATGTAAATGACCGTATCTTCGCTAGTGATCCTATTTAAGCTAGTCTTGCAACAACTTTCAACTTTTAAGTCATCAAACTGTAATTTTAAATAAGCTTCAATTTTCTGAGAAATTTCCGGGTATTTTCCTAAAATCTTACATGCTGGAAAAAAAATGGTTGCCATAAAATCTCCTCCTCGTATGAACGGAATTTTATCATAAAATGACCAAAAAAGCAATTTTACACGACCATAAGCGATATCAAATTTGACAAATCAGCTTTATTTTGCTATACTAGAGGCTGGTAATAACGTAGATTAAAGAGGTGAATGTCCATCCGGCGACATTTGATATTACACAATCGGTAATATAAATGAGGCTCGGAAGTGATAGTTAAAACATAATTAAAGATGAAAAATTTTGTCCCTAAAGGACCTTTTTCAGTATGCAAAATTATGTATTTACTATCATTTCACACCTCATCGGCCTAGACTTTTATTTGAAGCTGTGGAATGAATTAAATTCCCGGCTTTTTTTGTTTTTCATTAAAACAGTTACATCTATGCTTATTACCAGTTAAAAATATGATATTTGAAGGAGTATACAAACCAAACATGAACAAGGAACACCAAACTTTACAAGATATTCAGGAATTGAATATGCTGATCGGCTTAGCGGCCCCAAATGGAAATAGCTACAAGGAACGTTTGCATAAACAACAGCAAATGTTAGATTATTATATCGCAGTAAAATCAATTATGAAAAAATTATCAACCAAACGAACTTTATATTTATATGATTGTGGCTGTGGCAGGAGTTATCTGTCTTTTTACTTAAACTATTATTTGAAGCGGGATGGTTTTGATAACGTGTCATTCATCTGTATTGATTCTAATACGGCTTTGATCGAACAGTGTAGAGAGACAGCAGCTAAACTTAAAATGACCAACATGCAGTTTTATGATGCCAATATCATTGATTTTGAATTTCCGCACCAACCAGATATTGTTTACAGTTTACATGCCTGCGATATTGCGACGGATCAAATGATTTACAAAGGAATTATCCAAGATGCGAGGCATATTCTCTCAGTTTCTTGCTGCCAGCATACCGCTCGAAAGCAAATGAAACGCCATCCTTTGGCAACAGTTGTCCGCCACAAACCGTATAAAGAAAGATTAACAGATATGATCTCTGATTCATTAAGAACACTTCTCTTAGAAGCAGTTGGTTACAAAGTGACGGTATATGAATTTGTAGCTGCTGCACATACACCCAAAAATGTGATGCTAAAGTGTGAGAAAATGCCACAAACAGACCAGAAAACGGAAGCAGCAATGCTTGAATATGAGCAATTATCAGAGTTGTTTAATATGCAACCAATGTTAGAAACTTATTTAGTATCAAGCGATTGGGAAAATGTGAAGGGAGACTTATTTGAGCAACAAGTAGTTAGGAGCAATCGATAGCGGTTGCTTTTTTTGATTGAGATAATCTTCAGCTTTTGATTTTAAACAAGACATGCTGTTGTCATGTTTGGTGTGATATACTTGGACAAACTTGTTAAAATTGGAGGTAAAATAATGTTAAAAATCACACCAAATTTATTATTCAAAAGAAACTGTAATGAAGCGATGGCGCTGTACAAAGAAGCTTTTGGCGCCGAGGTTAAGCTAAAAATACTTTTTTCAGAGGCGAATCCGCAAGATTTTCAATATAAAAATGAAGATGAGAAAAACTGTGTTTTTTATTCTGAAGTGATGATTGAGAATCAAAAAATTATCATGGCTGATGATTCAAATGAGGTGCTTGATTGGGAGGATCAAGGCAAAGTAAGTCGAACATCGTTAATGAATTTATTGGTCGAATTTGCATCTGAGGAGAAGTTACAAGCTGCTTACAAAGTTTTAGCTGATGGTGCAACAATTCTGACACCGCTAGGGAGCACGACTTATTGTACTGCTTATGTCATGTTGGTTGACAAATTCGGCAAAAATTGGGAACTTATGAGTGGATATGAAGGTTAGGAGGCATTTGAAGGATGAAAAAATTAAGCAAGAAAGCTTTTGAAGAGATACGCACATGGGTTTATCGTAATGCGAGACCATTCGAATTGGCTTTATGGCAGTATGAATTTGAAAATGGGAGTAAGGAAGCTGTTCTTTCAGCTTTAGCGTTTTATCAGAATGAGGATGGGGGCTTTGGTAATGCTTTAGAACCTGATAGCTGGAATCCGAATTCGACGCCTTATACGACCCAAGTTGTCATTAATTTACTGGAAAGTATTCATTTCACTGATGCAAATCACCCGATCATACAAGGCATGCTGAAATTTTTTGAAAGTGGAAAGCATCGTGGGGCGTATGGTTGGTTTTGGTCGATTCCATCTAATGATGATTATGCACATGCGCCTTGGTGGAATTATGATCCAAAGGTGAACGAGAGTGACTATATTGATACCACACCGAGAATCGTTTGCTTTTTATTACAATTCGCTGAAAAGGAATCTGCGCTTTATCAACAAGCTGTTGATTTTACGAATCGTTTGCTCTCTGATTTTAAAAAACCAGAGAACAAGCAACGCGGGCTCCATGGGCGCTATGCTTTGTCAAAAATGATCGAAAAGCTTGAATTAACAGAGCAATTTGATCTATCCCATCTTACCGTCGATCTAAGGATATCTATTGATGAAGCCATTTGTCGGGATGTGACGCAATGGCCTCATTATAATGTTAAGCCATCTGAGTTCATTTCTGCACCAGACAGTCCGTTTTATTCAGGAAATGAGGAGATTGTTTACACCGAACTTGACTATCTGATTGAAACGAGACCTGAAAACGATGTTTGGGGAATTACTTGGCAATGGTGGGATAATTACGATAAGTATAAGAAAGAATTTGCGATTTCTGAAAACTGGTGGAAATCATGGATTGCCGTTGAAAAGTTAAGATTTTTGAGGGCATTTGACAGATTGGATTGAGTGTTGTGAGGATGATCGCAAGTTGAGTGAAAGATATGTGTTGAGAGGATGATAAAAATGAGAAAGGTTGTGACAAAATGAGTCAGGAAGCGATTGCAAGAGCAAGCGAAATTATTAATTCAAAAGCAGGTTATAAAGATAAATTGGGTGTGGAAGGGTATGTGACGGTTGCTGTTATTGACGAAAATGGCTATCCGACAGCTTCTACATATGTGATTTTTACAGCAAACGGGATTAATTGGTTAACATTTGCTACGGGTCCAGATAGAAATATTGTTAAGCGAATCAAGAAAAATAATCGTGGGAGTGTGTGTATTAACTCCACTGAATACAATATCACGCTTGTAGGAAAGTTTGAAATAATAGATGATCCGGAGGTTAAAAGCGAGATGTGGATTCCAAATTCAGCAATGAATAATCATTGGAGTGGTCCAGAAGATCCACAGTTTTGTGTTTTACGTTTTACAACAGAGCGTTACAACCTTTAAGAAGGTCGCATCAAGAGTTAAAGTCACAAGTTTTGCGGATAATTCAGGATGTAATTTCTGTCGGTTTATGGTATACTGACTTTATACACTGCAATAAATCTAATAAGAGGAGTGATTTTCTATGATTTATACAAAGTTCAAAGACCTAAAATTATCATCCCTTGGCATGGGTTGCATGCGTTTGCCTGCTACTAAAAGCGGCTATGGTGCACCGATTGAGGAAGCAAAAGCGATTGAGCTAATCGAACATGCCTATAAGAGCGGGATTAATTATTTTGACACTTCATGGTTTTATCATGGTGGCGATTCGGAACGTTTTATCGGGGAAGCACTAAAGAAATTTCCACGTGAGACGTGGTATCTCAACTCAAAAATGCCAGGGAATATGATCCATCGTGTCGATGGCAAATACCAACTCTCAGGCTCAAACAAAGATAATCTGACGTTTTACAATCCCCTTGATATTTTTAACTACCAAGCCGAGCGTTGTGGGGTCGATTATTTTGACTTTTACATGCTTCACAATGTATCCGAAAGCACGTACGCTACTTATACTGATGAAGATTTTGGCATTATTGAATGCCTTCTAGAGCTAAAAGCTGAGGGACGTATCCGACACTTAGGATTTTCTTCTCACGGTCGTGCTGATACTATTGAAAAGTTTTTGACTTATGCAAATGAGCGTTACGGCAAAGTTTTTGAATTTGCTATGATTCAACTCAACTACATGGATTGGGAGCTGCAAAAAGCTTGCGATAAGTATGAGGTACTGAAAAGGCATGACATTGCAATTATGGCGATGGAGCCTCTGCGTGGTGGGAGACTTGCTCGACTGGATGAAAAAGCAGAGGCAATCATGAAATCCGCTCGCCCTGATGACACCCAAGCTAAATGGGCATTCAGATATTTGCAATCCCTAAAAGATGTTGCCGTGGTCATAAGTGGGATGAGCAGTATGGAGCAGCTAGAAGAAAACTTAACCCTCTTTAGTCAGTCCAATCCAACCACGCCAGAAGAAAATGCCGTTCTGCAAAAAGTCTTGGAAAATATGGTCGATCTTATCCCTTGTACCGATTGCCAATATTGTATGGAAGCTTGCCCGCAGAAACTAAACATCCCTACGCTTCTTACGATGTATAATGAATCTGGGTTTGAAATGGGCTGGTTTCTCCAAGCCGCCCTCAGAACGCTAAAAGATGAAGAAAAGCCTACTGCGTGTACATCATGCGGCAATTGCAACCCTCTATGTCCTCAAGATATCGACATTCCCCAAGTCTTGGAAAAATTTGGTGATTTATACGCGAAGATTTAATAAGGAATTGTGAAATTCATGAACTTACTCCAAAACGCCTCAAAACCTGAATTTTATACTCATTTGGGAGGGTTTAGAGGCTTTTCAAGGGAGAAAACGACTCAATAATTGATTTTTTGAGCGAATTGAGTCGTTAAGGGAGCTTTTCAAAGCAATTATCCTACTCAAAAGCTAATTTTTTCGTTAATTTGAGTCGTTTATTGAGATGATGAGCATGTTTTTCGCAATGATCTAAATGTAATGAGGTAAGAGGAAACCCTTGGAAATCCACACATCAGTTGTGAATTTGCCGAGGGTTTTTGAAGTTTCTGAAAAGATAGTAAAAATTATAAAAAATTTCACAAAGCCTCTTGACATGACGGGTTTGATATGATAAAATACCACTATAATATCAAAATGATATCATTTTAAAACACAGGAGGTTTTGACGATGGAAAATGTTAAAAAAGAAGTGGTACAGGCAACAAACGTAGGTAGTACGGAGGAGAGGTTAATAAAGAACAAGAGTGGAATGCCAGCTTTAATCGGTGGGATTTTGCTGACATTCGCTTGGATTGCCAGTGTGGTAATGATCTTTTTGAATCTTGACGTGTGGTGGCTTTATGCTATCCTTGCAGTTGTTTTGTTTGTGATTAGTATGTTTGTTTTTGGCGGGGTGAAGATTTTACGACCACAAGAAGCGATCGTATTTACGTTATTTGGTCAGTATTATGGAACGCTAAAAGGCGCAGGTATCTTTTTTGTTAATCCATTTTGTACGGCTTTTGCACCTCATTTGAATGAGCCAACAAGTGCGGGGATTTCTTTATCAGAAGAGGGTGCCACAATTTCGGCGGATTTAGGAATTGGCAAAAGCAAGTTATCGTTAAAAACAAAAACGATTAACAATGACAAGCAAAAAGTAAATGACTTAATGGGGAATCCAATCATTGTCGATACCATGGTTGTTTGGCGCGTTATTGATACAGCGAAAGTAGCGTTTGATGTTGAAAATTATATTGAATATCTTTCGTCACAATGTGATGCAGCACTGCGCGGTGTGATTAGTTTATACCCATACGATGTGCCGGGAACAAATGAGAAAAGCTTGAGATGTAGCATTGATGAAATTTCAGAAGAGTTAAAAATGGCGATTGGAGAGAAGGCGACCATTGCTGGACTTGAAATTTTAGATGCTAAGATTACGAACATGTATTATGCGCCAGAGATCGCGTCGGCAATGCTTCAAAGACAACAAGCTAAGGCGATTATTGATGCCAAGCAAACGATTGTGGAGGGAGCGGTTGATATTGTTGAGATGGCACTTGATCGGTTGAGTCAGAATAATGTTGTTGAGTTAGATGAAGAGCGCAAGGCAGCGATGGTTAGTAATTTATTAGTTGTTTTGTGTGGTGGGAAAGAGGCGCAGCCAGTTGTAAATAGCGGCAGTATTTATTAAGGGGATGCAAGTGATGGCAGAAAAAGAGAAGAAAAAGCAAGTTCCGTTGCGGATATCAGAGGCGCTGTGGAAAGAGTTGATGATTTGGTCAGAGGATGAGTTTCGTTCGATCAATGGTCAGATTGAGTATTTGTTGACTGAGGCGGTTAAGAAGCGGCGTGGAACGCGTGAGAAAAAAGCGGAATAGTGTGATTTAGGAGTTGGTTAGAGTGGAATTGATTTTAGATAATGTGTCAAAGAAGTTTGATGAGAAGGAAATTTTGCGGAATGTTAGCTACATTTTTGAGCAGGGAAGAATTTATGGCTTACTTGGAAAAAATGGGGCTGGAAAGACGACTTTGTTTAATTGTATTTCACAGAATTTGTTGATTGATAGTGGCGTGATTACGCTCGGTGATGAAGGGGTTTATAATAGTACAGAGATTGGGTATGTTTATGCGATCCCACATTTACCCGCTTTCATGACTGGTTATGAGTTTATCAAGTATTTTGTTGAGATCCATTCGGATATGATTCAATCGATTAAAAATCCTGCCGAATATTTGTCATTGATTGGCATTGAAGAACAAGATCATCATTCTTTGTTGCGCGATTATTCCCACGGGATGCAAAATAAGGTCCAAATGTTGACTTCACTCATTACTGCGCCACCTGTTCTGTTGCTCGATGAGCCTTTGACTTCGTTTGATGTTGTTGCTGCGCATGAGATGAAGCAGTTGCTCTTGTCGATCAAGCCGGAAACGATTATTATTTTTTCGACACATATTTTGTCGCTTGCACAGGATTTGTGTGATGAAATTGTTTTGCTGCATAACAGTGAGCTCCGAAGTATTGAAGCCTCTGATTTTAATCGCCCTGATTTTGAAGCACAGTTAATTAAAATCCTTTCTGATACACCAGAAGGGGGCGGGATGTAATGGGAAATATAAAGAGAGCGGCTCGTTATTTCTTGTTTCGAGAGCGTGTGAATATTAGTAAACGTGTGAATTGGTTCTTGTTTTTGTTGCGACGGATTCCATGGTTGGGAAAGAAGATTTCACCACGTGTTTATCAAGCGTACCAGTTCAAGCATATTTTGTTTTGGCTCGTTGCAGTTGTGAGTGTGATTTCGAGTATGGTACTAAGAGGCGCAATGATAGGTGCTTCTGCTGGGATAGTGTGGCTCTTTGATGCGATTATCCATCGGGATGGTTCCGGTATGGGGATGTCAGAATATTTGCTTGGCGGGTTATTTTTTTGGCTCGTTTTGACGATCGGGCTTGGGCTTTATGACATTTGGTTTTCACAAGTCGATCCAAAGACGCTTGAATTCATGGACAATTTCCAGCTGTCAAAGAAGTTTTTTGCTAAGGCTTATTTGCTAGTCCTTAATTTCACGAACACCATTTATTATATTGCCATTGCTATTTTGATCGGTTGGTTTCTTGATTCATGGTTAATTGCAATTGGAATGCCAATCCTCTACATCACATCAGGTTATTTATGCTACTATCTCGCGAGACTTGTTTTGTCAAAAAATGCAATCCCATTGATGAGGCAGTCAATCATCATTATCGTTGGCGGCTTGGTCGCGATTGCAATCGGTGGGTTGCTCCCTATTCTTACAAATACTGTGTGGATTGAGAATATTATCTTTTCGCCAGTTGTGATCGTGGTTTCGATTTTAATTTCAATGGCTAGTCTTTACGGCATTGTGACTTTTAAGCGTGAGGATGCGTATCTAGCACAAGTTTTAGATCGAAGCACCTCGATTAGTGAAAATGTGAAGAATATTCACGTTGACACAGCAACTGGGGTTCAAAAGAAGATGACGATGACTGATACGAGCGGCAAATTTGAGAATCGAAAGGGAAGTTCTTATTTGAATGCTGTGTTGTTTAGTCGCTATCAAAAGATGTTTCGCAAGATTATTTTAATTAGGCTCGGGATAACAGGCGTTATTATCGTCGCATCTGTTGCCGCAACTTTGTTTTTAACAGATACTTTTGGTGAGGTTGCCTTTGCACTTATTCCAGCGCTTAATATTATTATTATTCCAATGTGGGTCTCGATGTTTTCAGTCGGTCGCAAAGTGGTACAAATTGTCTTTTTGAATTGTGATAATGCGATGTTACACTATCCGTTTTACCGCAAGAAAGAAATCATTATGTCGGGCTTTTTCGATCGGTTAAAGCGGACATTCGTACTTAATAGTGTTCTTATCATTGCACCTCTTTTTATGGCATTTTTGATTGGCTTTAGTAATGAGATGGATTTCTCTTTTGTTGGGATAACGGCGATTATTTTAGTGAGTATACTTGTTTTGTTTTCATTTCACGAGTTGTTTTTGTACTATATGATTCAGCCATTTGCTGCCGATATGCAAGTTAAGAATCCGTTATATACGATCATTACGATGGTTTCCTCAATGGCGATTTGGATGGTAATTGGCGGTGGTTTCGGTGGTGGTATGGACTTGATGGATCGCTTATTTGGTTCGCAATGGCAAGTCGCGCTTATTTTAGCTGGGATTACAGTGGGTTATATGGTAGTTGGTATCTTTGCATTGTATAAGTTCGCACCGAAGACTTTTAAAGCCAAGAGTTAGGTGTTTGCATTTGATTTATATTTTGATGAGCCCTTGATTTTACAGGGCTTTTTTGGTATTGTAGGATTAACTCTCTTAATAAATGCTTTTCTCCCTTGAAAATAGCACTCTCAATCTGAGCGCGCTATCGCTTGCTGGACTTACTTTTGGTGTTCAGAACCTGCTTGCGCAGAACCCAAAGTGTATAGAGGAAAAGAAAAGGTTGTGCGTTTGTCGTGTAGCAAGTCAAAAATGTTGACAAGATGTTTGATAATTGATAAGATGATATTAGTATACTCTGGGGGCTTTAATGATCAAAAATAATAGCGAAAAGCGATCTAAGGATGTGGAAGAATGAAACATTTATCAGTCTTAATCAAGCCTGTATCATCTGCCTGTGATATGCGCTGTAAATATTGTTTTTATCATGATGTTAGTGCGCATCGTGAAGTTAGATCTTTTGGAAATATGAAAGAAGATGTGATGGAAAAAATCATCGATCAGATTTTTATTGATTTAGATGATGGTGATGCGATGACATTTGCTTTTCAAGGGGGAGAGCCAACGCTCGCAGGTCTTTCTTACTTTGAGCATTTTGTTGCTTATGTGAAAGCCCAGAAGAAGCAAGTTAAGTTGGAGTATTCGATTCAAACAAATGGACTTACGATCGATGAGGATTGGTGTTCTTTTTTCAAAGCGAATGACTTTTTGGTTGGTTTATCCATTGATGGGCCTAAGGCATTTCATGATGAGAATCGTTATGATACTCAGAAGATGGGAACGTATAAGCGTGTCATGAGAACGAAAGCGTTATTTGATCGTTACGAAGTTGAGTATAATGTTTTATGTGTTTTAACGAAGCAAATAGCTAAACATCCACAGAAAATATTTAACTTTTTGTTGAAAGAAAATATTAAGTATGTGCAATTTATTCCTTGTTTGGATGATTTGGATGCTAAGAGCGGGTCGCCTTTTGCTTTAGATCCTGAGCATTTTGCAAGTTTTTATGATGTGCTTTTTAAGCTTGGAAGCGCAAATTAGACCGAGGAAAATATGTTAGCATCAAATTTTTTGATGATCTTGTGTGCTTGTTACATACAGGGCACGCGCTAGCGTGTGGGATGCTTGGAGTCTGTAAGTCGCAATATGTCATCGAAGCTGATGGAAGTACTTATCCATGCGATTTTTATGTTTTGGATGCGCATAAAATCGGGAATTTGACTGAGGAAACGATGTTTGAAATGGAAAAAAATGCTAGGTTGATGAATTTTTTTCTTGATAATGACAGAGATGAATATGATTTTTGTGAAAAGTGCCCATTCTTACGGATGTGTTTTTCCGGATGCAAACGGATGAAGAATAGTATGTATGTGAATGAAGCCAAGTCTTATTGTGGCTATCAAAGTTTTTTGAGTAAAAATCTGGCTGAAATAGAGCACATAGCAATGTCTATTTGATAAGAGCCGAGTGCTAGGTTGCGAATGGAATCTCGCGCGACAAAGGAATTCTCACTTTTCTT
>Ga0131853_10015514_pt1 | contig 13927 bp, 10 predicted proteins | sample TergutLab28metaG_FD_92764 | JGI IMG/M metagenome (GOLD analysis project Ga0131853, IMG submission 92764) | Labiotermes labralis P1 segment gut microbial communities from Petit-Saut dam, French Guiana - Lab288 P1 (version 2) (version 2) | ecosystem: Host-associated > Arthropoda: Insects >... | reverse complement strand
ATTGGTTACGAGTGGTATACGTTGAAGAACTTCAGAAATATATGGAAGCGTCTTTGCCGAAATAACGACATTCCACTCTTTGAAGGTAGTACACTACATTGCTTCAGACACACCCACGCAACGACACAGTTGCTACAAAGCACTCAATCTTATGAAGTGAAGATGAAGCTAGTATCTAAACGATTGGGACATTCTGATGTGTTTGAAACGATGAAAACATATCACCATTTATTCCCTGAACAAAAAACCAGTTTCGATGAAGACTTTGATTCATACATGAACGAACTATCAACATCAAAAATTACCTTAAAAATCGTATAATTACAATTTGAGGGGATAAATTTAGGGGATAAATAAAAAATACCAGCTCTCTCATCACCTGAAAGGACTGGTATTACGGCGTTTTAGCCTTTTATATTCTTATTTATACCTATTCATTAACCACGATGGCACTTCAGCATTTTCACGACTATCTTGTTGCTGCTCTTGTGCAGTTGTTTGAGTTTGTGGCATATTCGATTGAGTCCTCATACCGCTACCGCTTGGTATACCAGCAGCTTTGTGTCCGATAAGTGTTTCAGAGCCATTATTCGAATTAGCAAATGTATCATCAAATCCTGTTGCAATAATCGTTACAATGATTTCATCCTCTAAATCGGGATTAATCGTCGCACCATAAATGATATTAATCTCAGTTGTGGATCTTTCACGAATAGCATTTAAAGCCTCATTAACTTCAAACAACCCCAAATCCATCCCACCAGTGATATTAATAATTGCATCTGTTGCACCATCAATATCATTTTCTAATAAGGGGGAGAAAACAGCCTTTGTTGCTGCTTCTACAGCACGATTCTCTCCAGTTGCATAGCCAATACCAATAATGGCTGAACCTTTATTTTCCATAACTGTTTTAACATCTGCAAAATCAAGATTGATAAGAAGACCAGGTACAGAAATAATTTCAGAAATACCTTGCACACCTTGTCGCAAGACATTATCAGCTTCACGGAATGCTTCAAGCATCGGTGTTGCGCGATCAACTAATTGTAATAAGCGATCATTTGATACTGAAATCAATGTATCAACTCTCTCTCTTAATGCCTCAATACCTTGTGCAGCAAAGTCAACGCGACGCTTTCCTTCAAACGAAAATGGGCGCGTAATAATACCTACTGTCAAAGCGCCTGCTTCTTTAGCAATTTCGGCAATAACAGGTGCTGCACCAGTTCCAGTTCCTCCCCCCATACCACAGGTTACAAAGACCATATCTGAATTTTTTAGCATCTCTTTAATTTCACTTAAACTCTCCTCAGCAGCAGCTCGACCAACCTCAGGATTCCCGCCTGCACCTAATCCACTAGTTAATTCTCTTCCAATTTGGATTTTATTATCTGCATCAGACAAATTTAGAGCTTGTGCGTCTGTATTCACAACTATAAATTCTACACCTTTTACATCATTTTCAATCATTCGATTGACAGCACTACTACCGCCACCGCCAACACCTACAACGACAATGCGTGGTGCATATTTAAATTCTCCAACTCCGAAGTCCATCTTAGATCCTCCTACCTTTAAGTACAATTACAATATTTTTAAGTTTCTTCTTCATTCTCATTGAAAATCTTATCAAGAAATCTGACAAATACCCCACTATTCCCTAATTTTTCATCGATGTAGTCATCAGTTACTTCTGAAAGCTCAATGTCATGTGGAAAAAAATCATCTGACTTTTCAGTAATAGGTATCTCCTTAATGGTATCTGTTCTCACATCTGTTGATTTTTTACTCCCTTGTGTTGAAGCAATAGCATCCTTTAATGATTGGGGTTTCTCTGGATCTTTCGAAACAGAAGATGGCAATACTTTCTCATTTAAAGGAATAATATCCTTAAGTGCTGGCATATCTGATGCTTGCACATCTGGTTTTTCCTTTTTTTCTACATGAAACACGAGATCTTTTTCCAATGTGGGTGATCCCAGTAACAAATTCAATTCATGTATAAAGATTGCCACACCAACTAAACTAGTAAATTTAGAGTCTCGAACACCTAGCATCGTTGGGCGATATATGCTTGCTGGCATTGGTAGCTGATTTTGTGTTGCAAACTGGTTTTGCAATGCATATATAATATTTGGCAGTTCAGCCATTCCACCTGCTAAAGAATAATGATATTCTTCTTCCTTTAGCCTTAAATCTTCCACAATATGATCCTTTATCGCACGAAACAGCTTGATTGTCTCCTCAGTAACAACTTCATTCAACATACCACGCGTAATGAATTTGACCGCCTCTTGCGCATCGTCAATATGGATAACTTGATTATCTACTAAATCAGCTTCACGAATTAGTATTTTACCATAGTTAATTTTCAATTCTCCAGCAAGTTCTTCTGAAATTTTAAACTTTTCTGCAATCGCACGTGTAATATCATGACCCCCAATGAATAGTGTGCGTGCATGCAAGATTTTCCCATCATTAATAATTGTTAGGGTTGTCAAATCATGTCCAACATTAATATGACAAGTTTTAGCAAACATCTCAGGAGTCATTAATGCTAGAAATGTTTCAGAAATACTGCCTACAACAATTTCCTCAACTTTAAAACCCGAGCTTTCAACCGTATGAACCAGATTAGAAATCACGGTCGCTGGCAACAAAACACGTTGAGCTTCAATCCCCAAACTCATGCCTGATAGGCCACGTGGATTTTGAACAATTTGATTTTCATCAATTCTGAATAAACGTGGTATCAAACCGATGGGAACATATGCTTCTTCTTCATGCGGTTGCTCCATCACTTGATGAAACAATTGACGAATATTTTGCGAATCAACAGGCTGCTTTACATCCAAATAAATCCTGCCCATCACAGGCTCAACCAAAGCATCAATAGGTGAGATTGTCAAGATCAAATTCTTTAAAGATTGTTTTAAATCTAATTCTGCAAGCTCCTTCACCTTTTTTATTTGGCCAACAAGTTTATCAAAATTTATAATTTGCCCTCTCTCAATCCCCATTGATTTAATTGTTTTTCGACTTAATACAAATAAACGTTCTTCACGAAGATGACATACTAATAATTTAATCTCATGGCTGCCAATATCTATACAGGCATATACATTATTTTCCAAATAAATCACTCCAGTTGTATCTGGATTTACTAAAATTTTATATCCTTATCATTGTACTATATTTAGCGAACAAAATAAAGAGGTTTTTCAAAATATTTATCTTTCATCACAAATTTTCCACAAAAATTTTCTGCTTTTTCATAAAAGCTGTGGAAAACTTACTCATAAGGCTCAAAGAAACCACCCACATCCAAATGTAAAATCCCTGTCTGTTCTACGCTTTCCGAAGCCAATCCTGCTAAAATAAACAAATACAAGTTCAACTCGTCAGCCATCGTATGCGCCGTTACTTTCACAGTATTCCCATCCATCATTGATAAAGAAAAGCGATACTCATCTCCATAAAGCGGTGAATGCTCAATCATTTGAATCAATCCTCTTATTTCTGGATCGACTCTCATCAACTGACGAACAAAAAGATTTGGAATCTCAGCATCTACTTCTATTTGTGTCAATCCATGGATCATCATTTCATCACAATTTGGTCGCAACCCAACATTTTCATGAAGCATCTCGCCATCAGTCAAAATATGAAACATATCCCCTTCTACTACAGCACACGCACCAACCTCATGTTCAATGACTTCAATCCGAATCCGATTCATCCAAGCTCTTGAAACATTCACCTGATTTACAGCAGGATGACTTTTAATGCTCGATTGAATATCAGACAAACGAATACTAATAAATAATTCATCCTCTTCAACCTCTATTAACGAAACTAACTCTGATCGCGTTAACGTGTTAAGCCCCTCAAAATAAATGACACCCAACCTACTTAGTGGCGTTGTAAAATAAACCACACTTGCGATCACTAAGATAACAAAAAAAGAAAAAAGAACACGCTTAAAGCGCACTCTTGGGCGAACTTCCAAAAGTACTTCTTCATTAGGTAATGAAACAACTCCTTTTTTGCGTGCTCTCTGACTTTTTGCCATCACTTAACTCCAATTAAAAAATTCAACTTCTTGATGCATCTTCAACTCATTTTTCTCGTAAACGGTTTGCTGAACATGCGCAATAACATCTGCTACATCTTGAGCGGTTGCTTTGTTTGCATTGATAACAAAATTAGTATGCTTTTCAGAAACCTTCGCTCCTCCAACCGTATATCCACGTAAACCAGCATTATCAATTAATTCCCATGCCGCATACCCTTCAGGATTTCTAAATGTACTTCCTGCCGAAGGCATTTCAAGAGGCTGCGACAGAACTCGTTTTTCTTTTCTGGCGTTGATGGTCGCTAAAATCTCATCAGCATCTCCTGACTCTAACTGCAAAACAGCTTCAACGATCAACCACTCAGATTTTTGTTGGAAAATTGACTTTCGATAAGCAAACTCTAGCGCCTCTTTGTCTAACCAAATCAATTCATTTTCTTCATTCAAAATTTGAACTTTCATTAAAACGTCACTAATTTCTTTGTTATAAGCACCAGCATTCATAAAAATCGCACCACCAATGGTTCCAGGAATACCAGACAAAAATTCCAAACCTGCCAATCCAAGCCTTGCTACTTCACGCGCCAACTTCACATCTGATACGCCCGCACCAACCGTTACAACTGTGCCATCTACAGTCATATCGTTCAGACCTTTATCAGTTTGAATCACAACACCTTCAAATAACTCATCTGAAACAAGCAAATTAGAACCTTTTCCTAAAATTTTAAAATCAAGGTTCATTTCGCGCACAATTTCTACTATCTTTACAAATGCTTCCTTGTCATTTGGTTGCACAAAAACACGTGCAGGACCACCCACACGTAAGGTTGTATGCTTTGCCAAAGACTCAAATTCTGCTAGCTTGCCTAATTTCGCACCATGAACTGCCACAATAAACTTTTCAAACATTCTTAATCACCACTAAACCTATCTAGTTCCACTTTTACAATAATTCATCAATCACACTTAAAATACGTGTGCTAGCATCTGGAATCCCCAATTTTTTCGTTGCGTCTCTCATTGATACTAAAGCTTCCTCATCACTTAATAAACGCTCTATTTCATCATATAAAACTTTCCCTGTTAAATCGGATTCTAAAATAAGTGTCCCACCACCATGATCTGTTACACTCCGCGCATTAAACTCTTGATGATTTTCCGCTACATAAGGAGATGGTATTAATATACTCGCTACACCTAATGCTGTAATTTCTGATAAAGAAGTCGCACCAGCACGCCCTACAAATAAATCAATACTAACTAAAAATTTAGGCATATCAGCAATGAATGGCATGATTTTCACATTCTTAAGTGAATCAACATTCTCAATTTGTTTGCGAATCGACTCGTAATGAACCTCTCCTGTAACAAAAACTACTTCAAACTTAGCTTTTTCATATTTATCAACCATCGAAATAAAAGCCTCATTGATTGGACGCGCACCACGACTCCCACCACAAATCAACACCGTCTTTTTATGCGAATTCAATCCAAGCGCTGTTTTCCCAAGCTTAAGCGCACCAACGACCTCACTAGCACGCGGATTTCCTGTTAAGACCACTTTACTTGCTGGAAAATACTTCTTTGATTCCTCAAAACAAATTAAAATTTTATCAACATAACGCGCTAAAAATTTATTCGTCACACCAGCCAAACTATTCTGCTCATGGATTAAGGTTCGGTATTTTAGCTTAGCTGCTCCATATACAACTGGCGCACATACATAACCACCCGTTCCAATCACAATATCAGGATTGAATGCCTTAATGTACTTTTTAGAAATTCCGATAGATGTTAAAAATTGATACAAAGTCTTGAAATTCTCTAAAGATAAACTTCGACGAATTCCAGAAACCTTAACTGATTTAAATTCGACACCTGAACTCGGAACAATTTTCGATTCTAAACCATCTGGGGTTCCAATATATAAAAATGTTGCATCAGGATATTTCTCTTTAATCGCCTTTATCATTGACAAAGCTGGATAGATATGACCACCTGTCCCGCCGCCTGTTAATAAAACTCGCACCACATTCACCACTCTTTAACGATCTAACCTGCCCATTATATCATATTCTAAGGCAAAATTATAGTCCTAATTTTTTATAATTCTATTGCACTCATTCAAATCATATACTATCATATCGACTATTTTGGAGGTTATCGCTATGAATCAGAAACAACCATCTATCGATTTGCTTACTTTAATCTTAACAACTACCCTTACCATTATCGGTTTGGTTTTCGTGCTATCCTCATCATTTGTTTGGGCCAACCACCGATTTAATGATCCTTTTTACTTCTTCAAACGACAACTCCTATTCGCCAACATTGGATTTATCGGCATGATCATTGTCTCAAAAATCAACTATAGATTGTACAAAAAGCACGCAACAAAATTTTTGATTGTTAGTTTTCTCCTGCTAACACTTGTTCTTATTCCAGGAATTGGCATGGTTCGTGGTGGTGCGCGAAGCTGGATTGGTATCGGGGCTTTTTCCTTACAACCATCAGAATTTATGAAACTTGCACTCATCATTTTTCTCGCCAAATTTATGGCTGACAATCCAGACGAAGCGAAAACTTTCAAAAAAGGTGTATTACCTTTGCTAGGCGTCATTTTAGTCGTTTTCGGAATGATTATGCTGCAACCAGATTTCGGGTCAGGTATGGTTATCACCGCAGCTGGTATTCTCATGCTATTTCTTTGTGGCGTGCCATTCAAGTATTTCCTCTATTTTCTCGGCGCTGGCATCTTAGGCATTACTGGTCTTATCATAAGTGCTCCCTATCGTCTAGCACGAATCACTTCCTATTTAGACCCTTTAGCTGACCCACAAGGAACAGGATTCCAAATTTTACAATCTCTCTATGCCATTACCCCCGGCGGCTTGCTTGGACACGGAATCGGGAATAGTATTCAAAAACATTTCTATCTACCAGAACCGCAAACAGATTTCATTTTCGCTATCATTGCTGAGGAAATAGGATTCATCGGGTCAGCTTTTGTCCTTCTTTTATTTATATGCTTTTTCTTACGACTTGGACACATTTCCTTGAAAACTAATGATCTATTTGCAAAGTATGTTACATTAGGCATCATGTCTGTTCTTTGTGTTCAAGTTATGATTAATGTAGGTGTTGTGATTGGGCTACTACCCGTTACTGGAATTACCCTCCCCTTCATGAGTTACGGTGGTTCTTCTCTGACAATAACACTCTTATCTATCGGCATCGTTTTAAATATTAGTCGACATACAGAATCTAGTACGATCTCAAATATATAAAGGCGGGAAATCTATGAAGAAAATATTAATTATCACACTCTCAATCTTAGTCTTGTTTCTGGTATCTATTCCACTAATTCGAGCCAATACAAATCGGAATCGACCCATTGAGCCTTGTTATGAAACAACCATTATTTTAGATGCAGGACATGGGGGGAAAGATGGGGGTGCTTCTAGTCGTGATGGTCTCATAGAGCGAGATTTAGTTTTTAAAATTACGCAAATGGTTGAGGAAAAGCTGCGTTTACAAGGGTTCGATGTGGTTATAACACGCCAAGATGAACGCGATCTTGCAAGTGAGTATGCCTCGAATCGTAAAAAAGAAGATCTTGCTCGTCGCGTTGAAATCTTGAATAATAGTGAGAATGCGATTGCCGTTTCTATTCATGCGAATGCGATTAGTAATACACGTTGGTCAGGTGCCCAAGTATTCTATGATGCGAAATCACTTGAGAATAAAGAATTTGCTACCCATATTATGAATGCCATGAGAAGTAACATCGAAGGACTTACTCGCGAGCAACGTCCTATTTCAAATATTTACATTCTACGAAATTCGCAAATCCCAACTGCGCTGGTAGAGGTTGGCTTTTTGTCTAATCCTACTGAAGCACGACTTCTTTCAGATGCAGATTACCAGCAATTAATTGCTTATGCGATTTTTGAAGGGATCTTGTCTTATATTGAATTTATGAATGCGCCTGAGGATGTTTTGGAGATGGAGCACGATGTTGAGTAGGGGGTTATTGAATCTGAAGTCATGTTGACATTTGAAGTGATGATGCTGTTTTATTTTTTGGATCAGGTAGTGCATTAGTAACCCCCTTTCGGTTTGATGTTTTGGTTCGCTTTTGAATTTATCTTAATAAATACATTAGTTCATGCTCTCAATCTGAACGCGCCTTTCGGCTTGTCGGAGTAGTGATTTAGTGTCGGCAAAAAGACTGCCAACACTAAATCACTACTTTTTAGGGGGAGTTCTTAAAGTAAATTTTGCTTGATTAGACTAAGGGATTTTACTTTGAGAATTTACTTGTTGATGAAAACGGATAAACTGAGTTTAAAAATGTTGACAAAGTGGCGAAAAATTGGTTTACTTATAGGTGAAGATTGGTTACTTGAGGAGGTTTTCACAGATGAGATTAAGTAAAGACAATTTGAAGATGGTTTATGAGGGGAAAACGAAAGATGTTTACCAGTTCCGTGATGATGAGATTCTCCTGTATACGAAGGATGAGACAACTGGTTGGTGGAAGACAGATGATGCAGGCAATCAGTATTTTGAAGAGGATCCGGGTGGGAATGAAGTAGGGCCAGCTGTTGAGGGAATGGGGCAAAAGAATTTGATTGCTAGTGAGTACTATTTCAAGAAATTCCACGAAGCTGGTATTCCAAATCATTATATCGATTGTGATATTGATGAAAATTTGATGCTTGTTCATTCAGGGAAAACGTTCGATCAAGGATTCGAAGCTATCATTCGTTTTTATGCAATGGGGAGTCTGTTACGCCGATTTCCTGATACTTATACTGAAGGACAGCCGATGTCTGACTTTTTCGAGACAACGCTCAAGAGTGATGCTGACAATGATCCGCCAATTACGAAAAAGGAGCTAGTTGCGCAAGGTCTTCTAACTGAAGCACAGTATAAGCAAATGAAAAGAATTTGCCGTGATGCTTCGGCTGTTATTAGTACAGATTTGAAAGAAGAAGATTTGATTTTGGTTGATATTAAATTTGAAGTAGGCATGATTGATGGAGAAGTTGTCTTAATTGATGAAGTGTCTGCTGGCATTATGCGTGTTGCTAGAGGTGTCGTCACTAGTGATAATATTTTAAAAGAGGAAGAGCTTGCTGAGATTTTAGTTACACGCGCGAAACGTGCCAAGATTATTGAAGCTTTGCTTGTAAATGGAGATAATTGTTGTTTTTAGGTGCGTGATACCGATAGCTGGCCATTGGCCTGAAAAAAGATGATGCTTTGAATATCGTGTCATCTTTTTTATGTATACTAGATAGTTTCAGTTTTTGCAATGACAACCTCGCCATTGTTCTTTTTCGCTAAGTCTTCAATTTCTGCAAGCGTTAGTCCCGAAGCAGCTGCTATGATTTCTTTTGAAACATCCGACATCAAAAGATTAATCGCCATCTCAACAGCTTTTTGTCGCTCCCCTTCCTTTTGACCCTCTTGGCGCCCCTCAGCACGTTCTTCCTCACGAATAGCCTGATATTCCAATTCTTGATCATATTGAAAATTAATCATCCTCGCTACCTCCTGATAATGTTGCTTCAAAATATCCCTACACTTAGATATACGAACAAACCATACAAAATCCTTTGTGAGTTTCTAAAATTTGTATCTTGAAAACGCCACTCATGTCTGATTTTGCCAAATACTGTAGAATTATAGACTTTTCGACTTAGAAAACACACTACTGTATTATATCATGCATCAAACACTTTTTCAATCAGAAATCCACAAATAATCGAGAATTAGCTACAATTAATAACTAGCACTCTCATCTTCACTCATACTCAATATACTCACCAACTCTCATAAAAAACACCTTAGCTCGAACTTGCTTGCTTGGGTAAATATCCCTCATAGCTTCCAAGTAATATTTCATCTGAACGTCATAACGACGCCTTAACTCAGATCTCTCGGCAGCAAAATTCCTAACTCGATCTGTCTTGTAATCCACAATCCAAACCTCATCTTCAAATTCAGCTAGCAAATCTACAATTCCTTGTAACATCGCCTGAGATTCGTCAGTTACCCCCGCTTTAAATAACATCGTAAAAGGGAGTTCTTTCTGGATCGCGCTTGCAGTTAAGAGCTGGCTATAAAGTTCACTATTTGTAAAGTTCAAAACAGCTTTTAGGTTGAGCTGATCAGCAAGCTTTGACTGGATCACATTTCGCCAAACCAGCTCATTTCTCAAGTCAGCTAAACTTTCTAACGTATGCCCTGCGATGACTGGTACATGCTGCATAAACTGGTGGAAAGCTGTACCGATCTCTGTCGCTTTTGCATCTGAGGTCATAAAAGAGGGGCTATCATAAGCAGGTTTCGGTAATCTCTCGGCTATCCCTCTGTAGAGTGGCAATGTTTCTTCTACTTTCCGCTGCGTAACAGATTGCTTTGCTGTGATATTCGTTAATTCAATTTTTTCATATTTCTGACTAAAAACAGCTTCTAGGTCAATCGTCGGTACAGTTCTCGTTGTCGTGATTGCCTTTTTTTCAGGTTCGGGCTCAACTGTCATTTCGGTTACAATCTCCCATTTCCAAGGATTGCCTTCCAATCTATTAATGGCAGGCAATAGCCAATCTATGTAGCGTTTAGCCCCCAATCTAAAATGAGCTGGGTTCACCTCTTCGTTCGCGAGCTGAAGAATGGTTTCTTCATCTTTAAGGACACCTGTTAAAATTAATTTTGATTGAGAGCGGGTTAAGGCTACATATAATAATCGCATTTCTTCTGCCAACATTTCATTACGTAACTGTTTAGCGATCAAAGTAGTAGTCAATGTTTTTTGCTTCAACCGCAGAACTGGATCGATATACTGAACACCTAAACCAAAGTTACTGTGAATCACATAATCACCAATTTCATCCTGAGTATTAAACTGCTTTTGAATGTCAGCAACGAAAACAATTGGAAATTCTAGACCTTTTGATTTATGAATCGTCATCATTTTCACACCAGCATTCCCAGTTGACATTTTCGCATTCGGAATGATTTTTCCCAAGTTCTCCAATTGATCTAGATATCTTAAAAAGCCATACAAGCCTTTCAAAGTTTGCTTCTCATAAGCATCTGCAGTTGTTTCAAAGAGATCTAAATTAGCACGCTTTAATTGCCCATCAGATAACCCATGAACAAATTGATAATAACTCGTTTCTTCATAAATTCTGCGCAACATCTCAGCTATCGTACCACTTCTTGACTGATAGCGCCAAGAAGCAATCTTGCTAAGGAAATCCACAACTTTTAACCGCAAATTTGTGTCTTTGAGACTCCCAGAAAATTGCTTAAGCGCATCATAAAAAGTCTCACCCCGCGCATTCATGCGCTTAGCTTCAATTCGAATTTCAGCCAATTCCGGCTCTGTAAAGAAAAACAAGGGACTACGCATCATCGCTACAAGTGGAATATCTTGGTAAGGATTATCTATGACACGTAAAGCGGATAAAATCGTAACAATTTCCATCTCCTCCAACAAATTCCCAGTAGATTCAATCGAAATCGGTATATCATAGGCAGTTAAAATATCATAGAACTCCGTTGCTGAGGTCATCGTACGCAACAAAATAACGATATCTTTGTAAGCAACAGGACGATGAATCCTAGCTTTTCGATCCCAAATTTTCGTTTCTTCATCTATCAGACGACGAATTTTGTTAGCAATAAAATGCGCCTCCAATTCAGGTTGATGCAAAACCTCTTTACCTTTGTCTTCTCCCACCACTCGATCAACATCTATCACATACAATTCTGGTTCATTAAAAGGATCGCTTGCCTCTTCAATCCCCAACTTCAACTCAGCATCCTCATCATACTCAATTTCCCCCACGGCCACATCCATAATCTGCTTAAAAACATAATTAATGCCATCAATAACATCCGAACTAGAACGATAATTTTGCATTAAATCAATTTTCTCCCCCGCTGATTCAATTTTTTTATAATCCGTATACTTATCCTGGAAAATACTCGGATCTGCCAAACGAAAACGATAGATCGATTGCTTCACATCCCCGACCATAAACATCGGAACATTCCCCGCATCTGAAATCATCTTCACGATCCGTTCTTGCATCCCATTCGTATCCTGATATTCATCAATCATAATCTCTTTAAACGCTGTGGCGATCTCATACAAAACAGACTCATTTTCCTGCAAAACTTTCAAAGTCAACCGTTCTAAATCAGAAAAATCAACTTTAGAAATAGCCAACTTCTCGCTAGCAAATCGCTCATGAAACAACCGAATCACACGCGCTAAAATCGTCACCACTTTCTCACCATGAGCAAAATGTTGCAAATGACTCTCATAGGTATACGCAAAAAATTCCTCACTAACGCCCTTAAGAACAGCTTTAAATTTGTCCCTCGCCTTACCCGCTTTTTTATGCGAATCTTCATCCCAGTCTTTCTTCTTTCTCGGAAATGAAGCAATCTTTGTTCCGCTTAACATCTGGCGCACATCATCATAACTACCATTTTCCACTCGCTCTTTGACGGCATCAACAAAGGCTAAATCTTGCTGGTACGCTACCAAATAATCATGATCTTCACTAGCACGATCTGCAAGCTCACAAGCCTTTAAAATATGTCCTTTCGAACCCTCTAACACAGTCGGGATCATCTTTTTCAACTGATCATAATATACCCAATCATCAATTTGACGCCCATTTATTTGATACAACCCATCTAAATCAGCCAGCCAGTTATCCATATCAGGATTTGCCCTTGCACGTTCATACACATTAATAATCAACTCAGCTAGTGGCATATCATGACGATCAGTTCCAAAAATATCACTTAAAAACTGAAAATCTTCATCCTCATACATCTCATCCATAAAATCATTCAAAACTTCCGCCATCATCAAATCTGCATCAATCGCTTCAATCACTTGCAAATTAGCATCTAGTCCGGCCAAATAATAGTAGCGTTGCAATACTTTTTTACAGAATCCATGGAAAGTTGAAATATGAGCATGCGCTAATTTATACAACTGTTGCTGCAAATGAGGCGCTTCAGGATTTTGAACTAAAGCATCATTTAAACTCTTTCGTAACTTTTCCAACATTTCACGGCTCGCCAAATCTGTAAAAGTCACAACCAGAAATTCATCAACATTGACCCCATCTTCACCAGTTATTTTTCTCATCAATCGCTCAACTAAAACAGTAGATTTTCCAGAACCCGCCCCCGCTGAAATAAGGATTTCATGATTTTTTGAATCGATAGCTTGAAGCTGTTCTTTGTTAAATTTAGTCGCCATCAATCGTCACCTCATTTTCATCCACCTGGCCAACTACCATTTCTTTTATTTTCTCAAGCGCAACCTCTGGTTTCATCCGCTCTAGTTTTCGCCCGTTCTCTGGCTGTTTCTTGGCATCAAATTTACAAATAGCTTTGTAGCTACACCAATCACACTCACTTCTTCCTTCATGAAAGGCTGGGTTAATAGCCAACTCACCCGCCATCATCTGCGTAACTGCTTCTTCAATCTTCTGGTTGGCAAATTGTCTTAAGACATCAAAATCTTCTGGCTTTAAAATTTTATTACCTTTTTGCGCAAAAGTACGATCTTTTTTATAAGTAACGGGCACAACTGTACTTTTGGTCGCCATTCCCTCCGTCAATTCGAAATCACTTAGCGCTACAATTTCATGATCCTCAGGAAGATATCCAGTCATCCGATAGTTAGCTAAATGATCCTCAGTGACAATCCCGCGGTAATGCCCCTCTTCTTTAGTCAATATTTCTTCATTGATTCTCGCATAAGGACTGTGCAGATGGAAATACAACGCACCAGCATCACGT
>Ga0131853_10015513_pt1 | contig 13927 bp, 6 predicted proteins | sample TergutLab28metaG_FD_92764 | JGI IMG/M metagenome (GOLD analysis project Ga0131853, IMG submission 92764) | Labiotermes labralis P1 segment gut microbial communities from Petit-Saut dam, French Guiana - Lab288 P1 (version 2) (version 2) | ecosystem: Host-associated > Arthropoda: Insects >... | reverse complement strand
ATTCTTGCTGACAAAATTCTGTTTTCCCTTGGAAAACAAAAAACAAAATGACCCCCCCTTCCCCCTTAAGGGCTAAGTTGTGGGCTAACCCCCCCCCCCCCCCAAAAGATCTTTTGCTAGCACTGATCACTCTTCCCACATGTTGCTCTCACGGTTGGCCACACTACACATTTTTGGAAGTTACAGGGGTGCAGAAATTAAAAAAAAAAAATCTCATGGTGTGAGTTATTCAAATTTTAAACATTTAAATAGTTCACATAAACCCTTCTGGTAGACTACTTCATGCTGAGTGTGTATGAAGGTTAGTAGGCTCCAGAGTCATTCACATATAATAACTAGCCTATCATTCAACAAAACATGACCTCTGCAGCTGATAGAGTGTCAGTAAATGAACCAATAAACAAACAAATCCAAAAGCATTTTGATGAGATACATATCTACAGTATCAGGAGAAATGTGACTCACAATGACAATACTGTGTAATGAACACAGGACGTAGCAGCGACTGACATACATTAGGTATCAAGAATGCTTTACTTACAGAAAGATGATCTTCAGAGGTGACTGCAGTAGGAATTCCACTGAACTCCCATTTTCCCTCAGATATGTCCAACGTTAATTGGTGTAGAAGAGAATCTAGAAGATATGCTGGGCGAAGATGTGGAGAATTTACAAGGTTATATGTACATTCTGGATGCTCAAGGAGCCATGCTGACTCATTGGCTGTATGATTCAGAACAATATCACAGATACTCACCATCTAAAAAGAGGAGAAGATTTGACAGAAATGTGTTTTGCTTCTGTATTGCTCAGACCAAAAACTGTGTACATTGCTAGCCAAACATCAAAGTTTTAATTTGTGGTGGCAAAGGAGTGCTCTAACAAGGAGCTAACAAATGACCACACAGATCCAGCATCAAAAGTTCAGAACCAAGATGAGAAATTGTGTGCACTTCCATAATGTAAAAATCAGATTTGTGGTATGACAATTTTAAATTGACTGATCAAAATATTTTATTTTCTGTCATGAGCAAACTATTTCTTGTGTCTTTAAAGTGAAGCTTTAGGCATTCCAGGATTAGAAATTTACTGACTGCTATAAAGGGTATAATTAAATGAATTATGTTTACTTTAAAACCACTAATGGTCTGTCGGCTGTACCTTCCATTCATTCCTTAATTTTGTTATGAACTTTTCAATGTCACTCATATGAATGTTTTTGCCACGATCATTGAATACAGGATTCAGCTGCTGCTGATTCCTGATGCTGTATGAGGAATTTGAAACACCCAGTTCCTGCAAGAAAAAGTAACATGACTGATATATTCTTACAGAATTCTTTATAAGGTATATCAATACTGCATTCTGAAATTACAACAGTATGGCTTTCAAAAAATATAAAAACCAAAGATTTCTATTACAACTCATGGGCAGATGGTCTCATTCTTGAAGACTCGCTTATGTTGTTGTTAATTACATTATGCTCTGAATGATAAGAACATGCATCTCATCTTCAAAAGCCTCATAAGGTAAAGGTAAAGATAAAGTTTACCCTGTAACAGGCCACGAAGGCCTAAAGGGGGAGTAGAGGTATAGCCCTACTCTTTCTTTAACCTCGGTGTTAGTTGGGGTGAGTGGCCAACGCCACGCCCCGGCCGCCTTACCCCCGGGGAAAGACCCAGTACCCATTGTAAAGGAGGCTGGGTGGGCCCCAGGGCCATTCTGGATGGGTGCAGAAAATCTCGCTCCCACCAGGATTCGATCCCCAGACCGTGCAGCCTGTAGTGAGCTGCTATACCGGCTGAGCTATCCCGGCCCACATAAAACAGCAAACAAAGTAAAATATTTTTTCAAGTTCCGTGACAGGTATTATTTGAAATACAGTATATTCTACACATCTATATAAAGTGATTCAGTTTGAGAAATACCCATGCACATTTATTTCTTCTCTTTCATTATTACTGACATTACAGAGGCTATCCACTGAATAGGATGTTCAATATCCTGCCCCACAGAAAGTCTATGAGAAAAATTTCATACCAGTATCCCGATAAACATGAAAATCGTGCTGACCAGTCGAGAAAAATTAGTTCATAACGAAATATCAGTGAGTTAAAAATACAAATATTTTACCTCTTTATTTGTTGGTACAACATACCCCTCCTCAAATAGTGCCTATTTTATAAAGTCTGTAGTACAATTCAAAAGTCATGTTCTCTAGCTGACACTTAATAAAAATTGGATGTTCCATTTGCACCATTGTCCATGTTAAAACTGAAGGTCATAGTTTTTCGTGTTTATTCTTTCAGCCACCAGTTCAAACATTCGGGAGTTTATTTCTGGTAATTTTTTCATTGGAATCCAGCTTAAGCCCTCATACCAACAGTGAAATGATTATTCGTAAAATTTAAAGCACCAGGACAGCTCTTCTCTTTACTTTTGACGATGTCAGGCTGAGAGGTGTCTTTCTATATCAACATACTTCACTTTCACAGTGCTGCACACAACATAATGCAAGCATGCATATGAGAAGAAAAGAGTTCACATAGCTAGAGCAAATGTATTCTAATACCTGTATGGGTGTGAAATGGATCATGTTGTAGCCACTCTCTTTTGTTACTTTTAATTTGTTTTCCCATGTACTGAAAGGACCCAGACTTTTGGCTAAAATAGTCTGACATTGTATACAGTCTAAGGGCAAGATTTCATCTGACCCATAGGTAAGGACAGGATCCACTGTGAAAAATCCAGATCCTTGTGGTCCTGGACATTCACTGGAACAAGAATTATGTATCATTTCAGGAACTGAAGTCATGTATTTCATCATTTATAATGTGAAAAAAATAATGTTAGATTACATGCCAAGACTAAAATATCAGCAAGGTCTTGAACTGCAGCATGTGGCTTGGTTCCATACACAGTAGTAGCCAGATAATAGCAAAGAGTTTGTAAACAGCAATTAGCAACTGGTAATAAGGCGATTATGACGGTATCAGTATATGCCACAATGAAAAAAGACAACTTTGTAACTGATACCTCATTAGTTATTTTAATAATATAAGATAAATATTTAATGTTTATTGTTCATTAAAAATTCCATTGATCCTGCTACGTAAAACAACAACAAGCACTCTTTATTTAAAGCAGTAAACATTTCAATACTCAAGAATTGTATTATACAAGTGTAGATGTCAATTAAACCTTTAATGCCTAGTGGTTCCTATATCTGCCATCAGGTTAAACAATAAACACTCTGCATTTGATCCACACCATGTATATCTGAGCTTTGTATGATTCTCACACTTACACTCAATTATTTCCCTGTACAATATCAACCACACTGCGGTGTCTGCGAAGTAAGAACAGAATCTCTATACATAATGTAGATTAATTTAAGTCTTCAAAGGGTTATAATGTGGTACTAAACCACCTTCTTTCATCTCTACACCAAAATTTTGCTCACTGCATGCAATCTAATGTTGTGCACCAAACTTATTTTGGTAGATTTAAAATACTTCTGAAATCTCTCACAGATGATACAGCCACAGCTAAGAATGTGCGAAGCCTTTTTAACAAGATAAATAAATTGCCATCAGCACAACTAGTAAGTGTTATAACTTTAATTTGGCAACATGTTTCAACCTCAGAGGGTCATCTTTAGGCCAGAATACAAAATACATAAAAGAAATTATGTACAATTGTAATAAGTATTCAAAACACTTTTGTTGAGTTTTGTAAGCTTTAATCAATTTCTGATCATTTTTATCACTACTGCTTTATTTTAGTTTAGTTAATGGGTGTCCCATATATGCCAAACAAGCTAAGAGGGGATGTAAGGATATTCTTCTACTCACATGCGACCTTGGCAGTAGGAAGGGGTAGGTGGTCAATGCTACATCCTGGCTGCTTGACCCCTAGGAAAGAGACCTGGTACCCATTGGTGTGACACAGTAGTTCCAATAAATATTACCTTCAGGGAAGCATAACCAATTTATAAATCCAAGTAAAATACTCATCTAACTATACTCTCAAACTAACCTGCCATCATATATAAAGTAGTAGTGAAAGGATCCAGCTCTTCTGATTGCAATTTCTGAAAATGATGATGTATCATCACCTGAACGAGTATCTTCATCAGATTCCCACTGTATGGGTCGATACCGGTTTCTAACATATTCTTCCTCTATGCCCTCAGGATGATTACAATAAACAGTAACTTTTCGGCCAAACAATGAAGGACCAAGACGAAACTGCAGTCGCCATCCTGAATATCACAGAAATGAATGATTACAATACAAGCATTACAATCAGAAACAATGAAGCAGAATTTAAAAGCTATTGTTTATCTTTTGCAGGAACAAACATCACATTTAAGTGATTAGGATTTCTGCTTCATTTTCACGCTAGGGGCTATTATGGCATATCATTTTTCTTTTAATTCAGTAAATATGCCACATACATATATAAAATTTACACTTCCTTTTCAGTCATTAACCTAAAAATTTCCAAAAGTTCATGTATGGGTAGTGTCCAGACACCAGAGTACATTGTACATAGAATGGTCAGGGGTCCAATGTTCAAAAACAGTGGCACAGCCCTAGATTTTTAAGGCAACAAGCTTATAAATTTTAATGTAACACTTGCAATAAATACAACAACACAGGACAGAGCTTGGCCTCACTCAACTAACCGGATACTGACTTGAGGATCCTACTAACCTTTCTGTAGGCGATATAATGTAGAATCCTGATGCTCTCCATCATTCAGTGTCAAAACCCGAATCTGGTTGGGTACCATTCCTGGTGAATTTCCAACAAATCCCAGTACAGGCCCAATGGAAGTTACACTGTACTTTCGTGAAACCATCTTATTGGATAGCTGTAAAGGATTTTCAACCCTGTAGTAGGGATACATCTGTAATATTACATGGAATGAACACATTTGCACATCCATGAATGAGCAGTTCCTCGAAGCTCACACTTTTCATTGAACATATCATTCTTTTTCTGTTATGCTAATTGAAATAAGGACTGAAACAGGTCAGTACAGTGCATATGCATTTTGGAGACACCCAGTGTTACTGGGTTACTGTCCTGTGCTGGCAGATTCGTCATGGTTTCTGTGTTGGTATCTTGAAACAGACCATGATCAATTCCTTACAGATTTTGTCTGTTTCTTGTTCAAAATAATCCTTCTATTTAATGATGCTGTGCACCCTCAGCATCAGAAACAGTGCCGCAAATAACTAAAAAATTACCCAATAATTCACAACAGAGTGGTGTAAGTCGCAGTCAAAACTTATAAAACATGATGAAAAGTGGTGATAATTTCTTGTATAAAGATTCCACACTACAATGGAAGAGCACAATGAATATAAACAGCCACTGGAATCTTAAATCTTTGTTTATTAAGCTATTTTATGATAGCTATGTTAACAGCTCCTCTTATGTTGAATTAACTGGAACATCATTGAATAAATGTGAAGAAGTCAGGACATACTGTATGTGGGAGGAAGAAACATCATGTATATTAATGAACTGGCCCAAAGTTTTCCTGGAGAGATATAGGAAAATGAGAACCTAGTGTGGCTAGTCCTGAGCTTGGATTTGAACTGTGTGTCTCCTGAGTGCAGTCAGATGTGTTACTGCTGCATCATCCCATTCAGAATATAGTATCTCAGATCTCGCAAAATTTACTGCATGCATGTGTTACTACATTTAAGTTTGTAAGCTTCTGTTTGTGAACAAATCAGTAGGCAACATGCTTCAGACAGCAAGCTTTCTGTCAGCAGTCTGTTGTCAGCTGAAAAGCTAGAACACAATGAGTCTCTCTCCAACTCTATCTTCATCTCTCACACACTCCCACACATGTGCATGCTTCTTACTTATTTACCTCACCAAGTTCTCATTTTGAATAATGCTGCAAAACATTCACAAATGTTCACATATTAATTCAGTAGCAACAGTTTTCAGTACTGCAGTATCTCTATGATTTCAAAATGAAAAGAATTTTAATTATATTTTAAGGTGCATAGGGTAAATATGATGCAAAAATACATACTTTCATAATTTATATATATATGAATGTTAATGAAATGTGGAGTGGTGAAATGTTTATACTCTTATATCCTTTTTCATTGTCTGACTAAATAATCTTCATTCTCTGCTTGGGAACAAAGTAACATACATGTACATATGCCTGTATGTTATGTATATATTACATGTATGTTTGCATGTGGGTGTGCATGTGTACGTACACCCAGAGTATATTTAATTGCTGACCACAGCTCCACAACTGTCACAAGATGTCATGGCAGATAAAGGCTTCTATGCAATATGGATATTGTGCTCTGGTCAATGATAAAAGACTCTTTGTGTGTGTGTGTGTGTGTGTGTGTGTGTGCATCAAACAAAAAGTGCAATATAACAGCCCTTTATTCAAACATATCACACTTATTCCCTCTTTGGTACAATATCAGAGACAAGGGTAGTGGAAAACTTGCCATCTGTACAAGCTACCTCAGCATCACTACCAAAATATATAGGCTGCACAATATATAAAAAAAAAACTGGTTTTAGTGGGCTCATCACCATATTTTTTGTATGTTATAATCATGCTACTACATATAGAACATATAACAAACACAAGAGACAAACATCATCCCCTCAGTGGGATTCGAACCTGTGATCCCAGCTGTCAAGCGGCTGCAGACCCATGTATTACACTGCATGGCCACCAGAACTGGCTTACACAAAAGACTACCAAAATATGTAACACTGTATATGCCTAAACCTCTGACAGAATCCTTAATTTGATATAGTGGTGGGGCTTGCTTGGTCAAATAATCCTGAGAGCTATGCTGGCAGTAGCATTGTAACTGGCAGGGCCTCCCATGCCAGACAGGTCAAAGGTGATGACCCTGACAAAAAGGGATACCCTGATCCTCCAGGTTGGGACTTGGGCTTGGGGCTGACAACCCCACCCCATAAGAAATATGTTTTATTGAGAAACTTCTAAAATTGAAGAAGAGGCTATAGTCCACCAAGGACCGTAATGCCAGAAGAAGAAGAAGTATATGTCTAGCACACTAACCCAAAGACAGTAAATATAATATATAGTCACACAAACAGAACACTCTCACAGGGGTTTCAAAAGCCAGAATGTCAAGCTGATCAATCATATCCACCCGGTATTAAAGTTGAGTGGAGCATCTTCATGTGCATATGGGAAACTTTAACTTTTCTCCTTACAGAACGCTCTGTGAAGACATATTTGAAAACATTATTTCCATGAAAATGACCGCTCATTATTATCAGGACTGCATCATACACAAGTTTAAATTTAAATATTTCAAATGAAAACTACCGTCATTACACTCTAATCAGGTTACTTAAATAAAGAAAAGTGTAACAACATGTGTAAAATATAAACATGTATTATAAACATCAGTGACAACTGGATTTCATATGAACACAGTATCATTAAGGTAACAAAAAACAAAATATTCATGTATGGTTGTTATTTGGATTAACGTTTGTTGTTGTGTATGTACAAAGGACCCCTAAATTACCTAATCTGATAGCCTCAGGTACACTTATTTAAATTGTGCAGAAAATGGTTAATTCTGTGGGAAGAACAAATTCCATCACAACATGAATACAATGAATGTTCCCTAACAAATCATGCCTAAAATTTGTATTAAAAGATTATGAAAAGACAAGCTCTGTTATGTCCACAACTTACACTTCAACACGTATGCACTTTTTGAATAAGACTGTCACAGTAACATAGCTGAAGGTTTTAAACTTGGATGCCACGAGGTTACCTGATATGCTCCAGACAGACACATGGTTCAGTAATTTTATATGAGTAAGGGAGCAGCCAGATACACAGACTGGTACATGTGACATAAAAACTTGTCCTAATATCAAATAACACAGCAGACCTTGCAACTACAAGTGTATCATGTCAATTTCAATCAAGCAGTCTCAACAAGAACTAACACATGTAAACATGCAACCTGATGATTCAGTGATTGAAGTTTCTTCATATTCAAGAGGGCTCATTTTTAATTCTCAAATGCAGGTCAGCTGATCTGGTTAAGAGTTTCAATGGTTTACCTCACTACCTTCATGCAAGTGGTAAAAACTTCCACCCTATTTACCATCCTTTCTTATTCATCATTCAGAGACACTGTCTTATTTAATGACACATAACCCATGCTGCTGAGAAAGTTTAATTAAAAAAAACAAGAAAAAAATATCCCAAACACATATAGTACCTAATTTTTACTTCAAACCACACAAAGTCACAATAATTACAAAAACAGCCATTTTATATGGGGCTTACAAAGTGTTTACTAAAACACACACTTGAGACAGAATCTAAATACCACTGTATACATATTAATGCCGCTGCTGCTTTGTATTAATGAGGTCCTTGGCTTAAAACACAGCAGAAACAAATATGCCATATACAGACTGAATTTTGGAGTGAAAACTATGTACCAAATACGTTTTTTAGTTACTCTAATGAGTTTCCAGGCTGCACAGGACAAGGTAAATTGACATTTAAGGAATGTCCAAATGATTAGCAGTAATTTTTGTGTAATGTTAATTAAATTCTCCAATTTATTTGTATACAGTAAATGTCATGGGTGTAGGTGAAGTTGTACCATTGCATGCCATGAAGTCATATGGGGGAGTGGAGGTATAGCACCACCCATTTTTAACCTTGCAATTAGATGCACGGTGGTAGCCTGTATCATGTCTTGCCCTCTGTACCCCAGTAACCATTGACTAGATGACTGGATGGGCCCAAAGTTGGTCTGGACATGGCTATCATAAACTTCAAACAATATTGAAGACATACAACAGCTAGGTATGTACATTAAACCTCAGAAATGCACTGGAATATTAAAGTTTCAAGAGAATCAACTGGTTTAGTAATAAGGTACAGGCAACATTTGAGATGTCACGTTCTGATGGTGATTACTGTGAAGATTACTGTCTTCACACACGTAATTTCATGTAGTGTAGATACCACTGTTGCAAAGGAATATGCTACCCCCACATATTCTGAATTTGGAAGCAGCACAATCTCCTGAAATGTCGGTACCTATCTACCAGATTACATGGCACTACATGCCATAAGACAGTACTGGATGGTTATAGAAGGTCAGGTTCAAGGTCAAGCTGGTCGAGATTTTTTATGTTATAAACTTTACTATAATCAAACAACTATGTGCTTAAACTTTAAAATTATGTTTTGTGTTTTGTTTTGTGACAGCATCAGTATCCCAGACTATGCACTGAATGGTTGGATAACTGATGACGGATGACCTATAAAACAGCTGGAAAAATTTGTCAGAGAATTTGCCTGGGGGAATTGACAGAAACCATTACCAAAACACATCTGGATAGTCAGTGTCTAAGTCATGAATCTATCATTATCTCAGACTAGAGGGTGTTGACTGTAACACGACTGGTGAATAATGAATTAAAAAGTTCCTACAGAAAGTGTTCCAAGCATGACTTGAACAAAGTGCCTTCAAAATACAAGTACAAAGTATTACCATTTCAGTTTATGCATTTTTCATATTCTGTAGATCCTTAGATATTGAAATAGCCATACGAAATATCAAAGGTGTACATAATACAGGCAAAATACAGCAATTTTCATAGCTAGAAGCTTAATAAAACAATAAAACAATATGTAAAACTAAATTTAAAAAATATATCTATATTAGACTTGCAGTTTTTCGATTTTATATTAAAATTAAAATATCTGTTATAAAAATATAATAATAATAATAAAAATATAACAATTTGTAACATAGCAGCAATCAAGAAAATATTGTATTTAAATGTTCTTTTAAGTATGAATAATAAAGAACCAAGATCTTTTAATTTATCTTCAATCAAAATATTCTTCCAGACAACAAAAGGAGTTAGCAAGAAGAAACATTTTCAGGGCTAGTTTAAATTGCTTCACATCATTTGATAAGTCTTTGATAGTTGATGGAAGTATGTTAAAAACTCTAATTCCAAAATAAAAAAACTCCCTTTTGAAATACTGTTAAATTTGCTATGGGTAAATGTAAGTCAGAAATGTATACTCTGTTCATGTTATATACATCAGAGTTAGATCTAAACAATTATGTATTCCTAACAACAAACAGTAACAAAGAAAATATATAATGAGATTGCGGAGGTAAGACTTCCAAATGTTTAAACAGCTCCCAACAGAACCTGTAATAACTCTAAATATTCCTTTTTTGATTTCTGAATATAATTTTACTATGAGAGGAAATCCTCCTAAAAATTATGTCATATGATTTAGTACAGTCAACATAAGAAAAAAACAGATCATTCTTAGTACTGCAAAAGCTATGAATGGTTTAACCGACCGAATCACACAGCATGCTTTGTATAATTTAGAAGTTAATTCATCAATATGGACTTTCCAAGACATAGAACTATCAACTATTAGTCGGAGAAATTTAGTAGTATAAAAGATAAAGCAGTCCAGTTACAGGCCTGGAGTGGTCCAGAGGTTTCCAGGAAGTTAAGGTTCCCAGATTACATGACAACGGCACAGGATGGTGGTAAGGTCATCAGCCTTACACACCGGCCACCTTTACCTACAGGAAATTCTCCTGGTACTCATTTCTGTTAGAGGCTGAGTCTACCCCAGGGCCATAGTCATTTATGTCAATGAAAAATCCACTGACACCAGCTGGGATCAAACCAGCGACCTTCCAATTTGTAGCACAGCACCTTAACCACTGTGCTACCGCGGTCCCCAAATTTAGTAGTATAAGTATTATTACTTTGTTACATTATATTTAGTTGCTCAGTAAAATTACATGTAATTAACTGGAATCTGGTAAATACCTTGTGGTTATGTGGTGACATACTTGTCATTCATATTAAATGTCTCAGACAACTAGACACTAGATCCAGTTCAGGGCTGGCGATCCTTTTTGAGAGTGTATGCCCAAATTGTCTATAAATTTTGATGAAATTCTTTCATGTGCACATGCGAATTTTGAAGAGCAAAATAGAGTCTTGGAGCCTTCCATAATTATTATTAATTGCTGCATTACTATTAATGCATATTATAATAATATTGTATAATTATTGCATAGTATAATTATTATATTTCCAATAACAGCCTCCTTAAGGAACGTGATAAGGAAGAAAATTTGGAAATAACTGGGGCTAATAGCAAGTCCTGCTTGAAAAGAGAACTGTAAATGTTTTGTCCAATGTTACATATTTGTCCTGTCACTGCCAGGCCGGCGCCCCAATAATAAATATCCAGTCTTCACTTTGCACCACTCTTGATTTGTGTAAAAATGTTTCACTCACAGTATTATTTGATTACAATGGTAATTCATATATAGTCTCTATGCAGTCAGATATTCTTCACAATACAGAGATACTGGTTGCACAAAAGAAATAAAAAAAATTGGGGCAGCAGTGAATGCCGCATGCCAAGGAATCTTTCCATGAGCCATTTTGGGCACACATACTGTAGGTCACTTGGTGCCTAGAATTTTGAGGTGGTTCCTGATGTTTAGAAAATCTTTGCACCCCTCTCTTAAACCATATGAAACCTACTTTCATATGGTTTAAGCATGTATCAGCTATGTGCCTAATTTAAGCTTTTAAATTACTGGTGCATATGAATGAATAAAACTGAGTGTGGACATAATGGTGTAGTGGTGAAACACAGATCACTCATATCAAATGTCTCAGGCTCAAGAACTAGATGGATTTAGGAATTTTCCACACAATAGCCATATTAAAAAAAATAAAACTTAGGACTTCAAAGTCTCATTTTATTAACTGTAACTGGGTAAGAACCACATATTTTGTGGTCAAGCATTGATCATTCATCCCACAGGCGTCAGTTTCTACACTTAGCTGAATCCATTGCAAGTTATTTCCCCTTATCAGTCTTAATGATGCACAAACAAAACACTTTTTTCCCTTGATTTTACAGCATGAATGAATAAAACACAAAAATACAAAACAGCTTAACTAATATGCATACTTGGGTCTGGTATTGGAGCAGGCTACTCTTCTCTTCTCTCTGCTTTTTGTTACTAAATGATGTATTTTGTTTCCAATAGATATTTAACTCTCCTTGCTGTACAAGTATTATTTACATTCTATAAAGAAATTACCCAGTGTTTGGTTGCTTTTAGTTTGTGATAATGTTTGTTTTAAAGCAAATAGAGCCACACACTCTATTGTACATGATCACTTACCCATATAAGGGAACACTGGCAGCACCTAACAGCCAGATCACTTAGGATTAGAAATTTAATGTTCATAAAGTTCTGGGATCGATCCTTATTGGTTACACTAAACTTTAAAACAAACAGAATAAAAATCTGTGTCAGTATAATGATACTCAGTCAGTCCCTTTCAGTTGAAAGTAGCTGTAGTGTAATAAACTGAATACTGTCACACACCTTTAGGGCAGTGGCTCCCAATTTGTGGGATGGGTGGAGAGGGGGTGTTACTGCAAAGATCTCTGTGAATTCACACAGCTTTGCAGCAAGTCTTGCTCCTCCAGTCGGTATTTGTTATCTCTGTTATCCTCAGTTATTGTTGTGATAAATTAAAAGTGAACTCATTTACAATGGTTACTAAGTTCATAAGGAGATTTTTGTCATTATCATTACGGATTAATGTACATCTGTCAGTACAAAGCAGCCCAAAAAATTTCTTGAAATTAAGAAGGTGTCCCCATACTCAAAAAGGTTGGTAATCGCTGCTTTAGACCATAAATCTTGTTTTGTAATTGGGACTTTTGAATGAAATTCTTGATCCAAAGGTCAATTATCCTGGCTGAGGTTGCTTTGATTTTGAGAACTGCACTCTTCTGTGTTATTACGCAGCAATTAATGGTAATTTCTTACTTAAGTTTCAGGACAATTTATTGGTCCTGTCCTAAGGGTTCAAGAATCCAAAGCGATTTGGATTCTTGAACCCTGAGGATGGGCCTGAGAGGTCGTCCCAAAACACTGGTAAGAAATCACCACTATTTGCTGCGTAATAACCCAGAAGAGCGCAGTTCTCAGCAGAAACCTTAAATCATGCATTGTTCAGACTTTACACATTCCTTCTACATAAATGCTAGCATAGTATCTGTAAATAGGTTGTGAATCACTTTTTACCCAACCTTCCACTTCACCATTCATAGTCAGTTTATTCTTTGATGTCGTATGACACACAGCTCAGAATGTGTCATTAACTGCATTAGGAAAGAGTAATCCATCCAGAAGAAGGGTGCTTCCTACGTACACCACTCTTACATTAAAGAACATTATGCTAGTCTGTGTATGAGTAATTTGTGTATAATGTTACACAAGTGTCTTGTTATACTTACATGCTTCATGGGCACTCTGCAACCCAATGCTTTCAACAGGTTCTCACTTATGATGAAAACATTCTCTTGAAGCCTTTTAAAAATAGTAGCTACAAAAAGAAGAATCTTGGAAATGGTAACTGTAGTAGAAAGTACCATGTTTCAAGAATTTGTATGTCAACTTCTTTGCAGTGTCATTAACAGAAGTATACTTTCACCATGAAAAACATTAATTTTTAATCCTGGAGAAACTGAGATTTTTGAGCATGTATAACAAGCATGCTAACTAAATGGCTTGTCACACAAACAAATCATTACAGTCTCAGAGCTCAACAAAAATGCTACTACACTATCACATTCAGATTATGATAACCTTAGGTCATTTCCTCTGTATTTACACAAACAGGAATATATTTACAATTTTTTATAAATATTGGCTCATTTGTAATTAAAGAGGGGGGGGGGGGGGAAAAAAAATACGGAAAAAAACATATTAAATTGCCCCCCCCCCCGGGGCATTGTGGGGGGAAAAAAAAACTTTTTT
>Ga0131853_10015512_pt1 | contig 13929 bp, 9 predicted proteins | sample TergutLab28metaG_FD_92764 | JGI IMG/M metagenome (GOLD analysis project Ga0131853, IMG submission 92764) | Labiotermes labralis P1 segment gut microbial communities from Petit-Saut dam, French Guiana - Lab288 P1 (version 2) (version 2) | ecosystem: Host-associated > Arthropoda: Insects >... | reverse complement strand
CTGCCCTTGGAGCGTTGGCGCAACGGCGGCGGCGTCACGCGGACGATTGCATCGGATGGGTGCCATTGGCGGATCAGTCTCGCCGAGGTGGAACGCGACGGGCCCTATTCGCGATTCGAGGGAGTCGACCGGCTGTCTTGCGTGTTGCGAGGCGCTGGCGTCATGCTGCGCGAGACGAATTCGGTCGTGACGCTCAAGCCGTATGAAGCCGTCGAGTACGACGGCGGCCTCGAATGGCACGCGACGCTTATCGACGGCCCAGTGACTGCACTCAACGTCATGGCCGCCAGGAGCCGCTATCGCACGAGCATCCGGGCGATTGCCGAGCCTGTCAGTGTGTTGCCAGGTCGTGCGGTCGTCGTCGTTACGCTTCGCGCCGGCTGCGCCTGGCGCGCCAGCGAGGGTCATGCATCGGGCACTGTCGAAGCGGGTCAGTTTCTGATCGCCGAAAGGCTGGATCGCGCCATGCAGTTATCGCCGGTTATGCCCGCCCTTGACGAGCCGCCGCGCACGGGGCTTCCCGTGCTCGTGACCATCGAGCCCGCGTACACGCACGAATGATTGAATCTGAGGATGGTGAAATGAAAGTGATTACCGCAGTGAAACGTGTCGTCGACTACAACGTGAAGGTGCGCGTGAAATCCGACCACACCGGCGTCGACATCGGCAATGTGAAGATGTCGATGAACCCGTTCGATGAAATCGCAACGGAAGCCGCGACACGGCTGAAGGAAGCGGGCAAAGCCAGCGAAGTGATCGCCGTTTCCTGCGGCGTGGCCCAGAGCCAGGAAACGCTGCGTACCGCGCTCGCCATCGGCGCCGACCGCGGCGTGCTGGTCGAGACGGACGCCGAGCTTCAGCCGCTCGCAGTCGCGAAGCTGCTCAAGGCCGTCATCGAAAAAGAGCAACCGCAGCTGGTGATCCTCGGCAAACAGGCGATCGACGACGACGCCGGCCAGACCGGCCAGTTGCTCGCGGCGCTCCTCGACTGGCCGCAGGCAACGTTCGCCAGCCACATCGAAATCGAAGGCTCGACGGCCACCGTGACGCGCGAAGTCGACGGCGGCCTCGAAGTGATCGCCTTGCAATTGCCAGCCATCATCACGACCGACCTACGCCTGAACGAACCGCGCTACGTGACGCTGCCGAGCATCATGAAGGCCAAAAAGAAGCCGCTGGAAACCGTTACCCCGGATTCACTGGGAGTCGACCCGTCGCCGCGGCTCAAGACGCTCAAGGTCGTCGAGCCCGCCGCGCGCAAGGCGGGCGTGACGGTGCCGGACGTCGCGGCGCTGGTCGAGAAACTTAAGAACGATGCGAAGGTGATTTAAATGACGACGCTTGTTATTGCAGAACATGACAACGCGCAGCTCAAGGCTGCCACGCTCCACACCATCAGCGCCGCGCAGCAGCTTGCCAATGGCGTGCACGTGCTCGTCGCCGGCAGCGGCGCACGCCCTGTAGCCGACGCCGCCAGCAAGGTCGCGGGCGTGGACAGAGTCATATTCGTCGACGCGCCCCATTTCGCCGACGCACTGGCGGAGAACATCGCGGCCCAGATCGTGGCGCTCGCCAGCGACTATTCGCACGTCCTCTTCCCGGCAACGGCAGCGGGCAAGAATGCCGCGCCGCGCGTAGCCGCGAAGCTGGATTCCGCGCAGATCTCCGACGTCATCGCGATCGACGCCGCCGATACGTTCCAGCGTCCCATCTACGCGGGCAACGCCATCGCAACCGTGCAATCGGCGGACACCGTAAAAGTCGCTACGATCCGCACGACGGCGTTCGACGCGGCCGCGGCGACCGGCGGCAACGCGGAGGTCGTGGAGGTGCCCGCCGTTGCCGACACGGGACGATCGCGGTTCATCCGCCGCGAGATCGCCACGAGCGATCGTCCCGATCTCACGTCTGCGCGCGTAGTGGTCTCCGGCGGCCGCGGCCTTGGCAGCGCCGAAAACTTCGCGATCCTCGATCCGCTCGCGGAAAAGCTGGGCGCCGCCATTGGCGCCTCGCGCGCCGCCGTGGATTCCGGCTTCGCGGCCAACGACCTGCAAGTCGGTCAGACCGGCAAGATCGTGGCACCGGAACTTTACGTTGCCGTTGGCATTTCCGGAGCCATCCAGCACCTTGCAGGCATGAAGGACTCGAAAGTCATTGTCGCTATCAATAAGGATGCCGAAGCGCCCATCTTCGGCGTGGCTGACTATGGCCTCGTTGGCGACCTTTTCAACACCGTGCCGGAGCTGGTGAAAGCGCTCTAAGGACGCCAGGCTTGCACGACGGAGATCGGCTTCTCAGCAGGACCTTGCCGCCTCGCGTGAGAGATCACGCTATGGCGGCTTTTTTGTTTGCACTTTCCTGGCGACGAGAAAGGCGTGAGCGCTACAGATTTTCGAGCGCCCCGAGCGCCGCATCGACCATCCCCTGCACGATCGGCTTTACCTTGGCCGCCAGGTCAGGCCGGTACTCGAACGGCGCCGCTTCATTCATGTACGTCGACTGGCACATCTCCAGTTGAATCGCATGCACGCCATGCTCGGGCCGACCGTATTCACGCGTGATGAAGCCACCCTTGAAGCGCCCGTTGTGCACCCATGTAAAAGGCTGGCCGGCGAGTCGGGCTGTTACTGCCTCCATGATGCGCGGATCGCAGCTGAGTCCCGAATTCGTGCCCAGATTCAAATCGGGCAATTTGCCCTCGAATAGCCGGGGCAAAACGCTCGCGATAGAGTGGGCCTCCCACAGCAGCACGCGGCCGTGGATGGCCCGCAAGCGCTCCAGTTCCGCCTGCATCTTCTCGTGGTACGGCCGCCAGTAGCGTTCGAGCCGCTGCGCCTTGTCAGCTTCCGATGGGCCCGAGCCGTTACGGTAGAGCGGCTCGCCGCGAAAGGTCTCCGTGGGGCAAAGACCCGTTGTCGTCTGCCCGGGATAGAGACTCTCCCCCGTAGACGGGCGATTCAGGTCGATCACATAGCGGGAAATCATGGCGCCGAGCACAGACGCACCGGCACGGCGCGCGAAGTCGTACAACGTATCCAGATGCCAGTCCGTGTCGGCGACCTCACCGGCGATCTCCGTTAACTGCGCACGCGCCTCGTCGGGAATTCCGGTTCCCAGATGCGGGATGGATACCAGCAGCGGAAGCGTGCCTTCATGGAATTCATATACCGCGGTATTCAAGGTTCTTCTCCTGATTCAAGCGTTCGCCGACCGATACCACCGGCCCCTCTCCCGAACATAGTGAATCGCCCCCTCTGCGACCCGAATATCAACCGCAGTGAATCTCGTCATAAGAGGGCTTGATCCTGGCTGCAGTGGATTTTGTCCAGGTCAGTCTTCACCGTAGCGTCACGGTGCGATCGGGACCTTCTCAACTCTCTAGTCGGGTACAAAAAGTGAAAACTTCAATCAACGTTGGAATGCTGCTGGCATGCGGCGTGATGAGCGCCTCTGCGGCTGCCGCGCAAATCACCTTCGTCTCCTGGGGCGGCTCGTACCAGGGCGCGCAAGACAAGACCACTGTAGCGCCCTTCACGGCAGCCAAAGGCATTCAGGTCAAAAACGACTCGTACAACGGCGGTATCGCCCAGATTCGCAGCCAGGTCGAAACGAAAAACGTCACGTGGGACGTAGTCGACCTGCAGCTTTCCGACGTGACCCGCGCATGTGACGAAGGCCTGCTCGAAAAGCTCGACCCCGCCGCGCTCGCCCCCGCGCCGGACGGCACGCCCGCAGCGAAGGATTACGTGCCGGGCGCCGTGTCCAGTTGCATGGCCGGCAACATCGTCTGGTCTTCGCTCATTGCCTACAACACCGACAAGTACAAAGGCCACGAGCCGACGAAGATTGCCGACTTCTTCGACCTCAAGAAATTCCCCGGCAAGCGCGGTCTGCGCAAGTCGCCGGAAGGCGCGCTGGAATGGGCCCTTCTTGCCGATGGCGTCGCGCCGGGCGACGTCTACAAGGTGCTCGCCACGCGTGCCGGCGTCGACCGCGCATTCAAGAAGCTCGACACGATCAAGTCGTCCATCGTCTGGTGGGAGACCGGCGCGCAGCCGGCGCAACTGCTCGCCGACGGCGAGGTCACGATGAGCAGCGCGTATAACGGCCGCATCTACAGCGCGATCGCCGACGACAAGAAGCCCTTCGGCTTTATCTGGGACGGCCAGGTCAAATACCTGGAAGGCTACGCCATCGTGAAGGGCACGAAGAACCTGAAAGCCGCGCAGGACTTCGTGCGCTATGCGACGCAACCCGACGTACTGTCGAAACTCGCGCCGCTCACCGCTTACGGTCCGACGCGCAAATCTTCGATTTCGATGGTGCCGCCGAAGCTGCTGCCCTACCTTCCGACCGCACCTGTCAACGAGAAAGGCGCGGTCGACTCCGATGTCGCCTTCTGGGCCGATCACACCGACGATCTGAACCAGCGTTTCGCAGTCTGGCTCGGTCAGAACTGAAGTCATTACTGATGCAAAAAAGCGCCTGCCTCCCGAAGCTTCGGTGAGGCAGGCGCTTGTCAACGATAGTGGCCGTTAGTCCTCGAGCCTTTTGAGCAGCGCATCCGGCACATCGATCTCGGTGATGTTCAAGTGACTGCCGGGAATGCGCACGCCTTGCGCGGCCAGCCGCTCGATTTGCGACGTCAGGCGTGCAGTGAAGTCCTCCACGACGAGTTCCGGTTTGATGGCAAGCACGAAGAGGCCAACGCCGGGAGACTCGCTGCCTTCGGCGAAATTCGGCGCGTCCATCGACCAGTTGCTGCCGGCCAGTCCCGCCACCAGGAACTCCAGCATCATCGCAATGTTGGCGCCGCGCGCACCGCCAAACGCCAGCAAGAGCCCCTTTACCGCTTCGCGCGCATCAGTCGTGGGACTACCCTGCGCGTCGACGGCCCAGCCCTCAGGAATCGACTCTCCCCGCGCCGCAGCCTCGCGGATGTTCACGAAGGCCGTTGCGCTCGACGCCTGGTCGATGACAAACGGCTTTGCGCCCGCGCGCGGTGCGGCAAACGACAAAGGGTTGGTGCCGTAGACGGCCTTGCGGCTTTCCAGCGTCGTCATCTGTGCCGTGGCATTTGTCGTTGCGATGGCAACGAGTCCCGCTTCGGCCAAACGGCGCGTGTAATAGCCGAGTTCGCCAACCGTGAAGCTATTCGATTGAAGCAGCACCGTCACGCCGTAGTCCTTCGCGCGACGAACCAGTTCGTCGAATGCCAGATCGAATCCGAGCTGGGCGATGCCACGTTTCGCGTCGATCGCGATGGCGGCCGGGGCTGGAAACGTCACGTCGGGTCTCGCGTCTTTCGCGATGCGTCCCTTGACGAAGCCGTCGAGATAGTCGAACAGGTGGGCGAACCCCACCGCACGACTGCCAGCCCATTCGGCGGACACGACCGCATTCGCCAGTGCATTGGCGACCTCATCGCTCGCGCCGGCTTTAACAGCCGCGCGCCGGGCGATATCGTGGGCTTCGTGTGTTTCGAGGCGCACAGTCACTTCCTTGCGATTGATGTAGCGGAACATTCAGAACGTGTAGCGTATGCCCACAGCCGCAATCTACACCGCGTCTTCGCTCAATACCATCAGTTGCGTGTTGCCTCCCGCGGCGCTTGCGTTGACGGTCGTGACACGCTCGCGTACGAGTTGCGTCCAGTCGTATTGCCCGTCCGCGCCGGGCTGAACCAGCGTCGTCATCGACTCGGCCGCAGCCACGCGAAGCGCCGAGAGCGCAGCGTGGTTCGAAGCGACCATGACGGCATCCGGCTTCACGCCAGCGACCTCTCCTCTGAGCAGCGCCGCTACATCGGTCGCGTTGACCACGCGACACGCAGCGCCCAGAACCTGAGCCATGTCGTCCGACACCGAGGACCTGAACAGCAGCACCGTATTGCCGAACGCACTCGCAGCCATCGCCTGCTCGAGCAGGACAGCGGGCGTTTCGCCGGTACAGAGCACCTGACCGCGCGGCAAGAGTTCTACTGTGTTCTCTTCGCCGGTCAGTGCGGGCAAGCTGAGTGTCGTGGTGTGGCTCACCAGTTCATCAAGGCGCTGTTTGCACTTTCCGAGTGCCGCGCGCTGGCCGGAATCGATGCTTCGTGCCGTCGCGAGCGCGAACAGCGCATTCACGCGATCAAGGCCGGACGTCTTCGCCCTGGCCATTTCCCCCTGGCGGCTCTTGAGCTTGCCGCCGGCAGACTCGACCGGAAATTCGAAGAACTTTTCGCTGACCGCGCGAGCCGTTTGCGCGAATGGCCCTGCGTCTGCGTTGAAAGCCGGCGCAGGCGACGCGCAGAGCGCGTACAGCGTGAGGGGTCCACCGAGCATAGGACCGCTCCCGCAGGCGCCCACGCCGCCGAACGGCTGCATCCCGGGAACCGTGCCATGCATCGCACGATTCACACACACGCTGTTGGCATTCGATGCCGACAGCAGCTTTCCGGCAGCTTCGTTGATCCGCGTATGCAGGCCCTGAACACCACAGCCAATCGCATTCAGGGCTGCCAGCAATGCGTCCACCTCACCAGTCTTGTATCGGACGACATGGAGCACCGGGCCGGAGATCCTGGCGTTGACCGCAGCGAGCGCGCCTACATCGCGTATGTCGATAATGGCCGGGGCGACGAAGTTGCCCTTTGCCGGCTCCGCAGAGACATTCCCGCGAACGACTGCATAACCGAGGCGGCGCATCCGCTCGATATAAGCTTCGGTGCGATCTTTCGCCTCGCGCGTCGCCAGCGGCCCGATATCCGTGCCGATGGAGAGCGGATTGCCGGTATTGCGTTCGCTGAGCATGCCTTTGAGCATCTTCAGCACTTTCTCAGCCGTCGAGTCCTGCAGACAGAGCAGTTGCAGCGACGAAGCGCTTTGCCCGGCGCGACTGAATGCGGAAACCGTGGCGTCGGAAATGACTTGCTCGGGCAGCGCCGAACTGTCCACGATCATCGCGTTGACGCTGCCCGCCTGCGCAAGGAACCTGGGCTGACGCGTGCGCTTCGCGAGCAACAGTGCGGCGGCTCTCGCCGACTCCGCCGATCCGGCAAACAGAACGCCCGCCACCTCTTCAGAGACCAGCAATTCGCGGCCCACCACCGTACCCGCGCCGAGCAGCAACTGGAGCACGTCCTTGGGCAGGCCACTGCGATAGAACGCGCGCGCCGCCTCGTAGGCAACGAGCGAGGCCTTCGAGGAAGGCTTCGCGACGACGACGTTACCCGCGGCAAGCGATGCCGCAACGTGCCCGACAAACGTCGCGAGCGGTGACGAGACCGGCGTCACACTCGCGACGACGCCGAGGCCGGTACGCGAGCGCAGCCGCGCGTCGGCCTTAACCTGGAGCGCGTAGAGCCGGCACAGATTGACCGCGGTGCGGACTTCTTCTGCGGCCTCCGCGAGCGTTGCGCCATTCTCCAGAACCAGCAGCGCGCCCAGATGCATGCTTGACGCTTCCAGTTCGGCCGACATCCTTTCGAGCATGTCGGCGCGCTGATTGACACTGGATTGCGCCCAGTTAGCGGATGCTTCCCTGGCTGCGGCGATGGCCCGCGCAACCGCCACCGGGCGGCAGAACGAAACGCTGCCGACGACTTCGGTCGTATCGCCCGCGCCGTAGACGAGATGCGTCGAATCGGATTCGATCTCGCCGACACCAGCCGCCAGCGGGGCCACCAGCGATTGTGCGGAAATGCGGTTGGTGCGAATGGCGCTCACGGCGGCGTCGAATGCCGCAGAATTGCCGTACGAAATAGCGGCCGCATTGACTCGCCCCGGGAGTACGTTGACCGGGCTCGCGATACCCGCATGCGGCTTGCCGTGCGTGCGCGCGGCCTTCGCAACCGGGTCTTCGACGATATCGGCAATGCTCACGGCCGGATCGACGATCTGGTTCACGAACGACGAATTCGCGCCGTTCTCGAGCAGGCGGCGCACGAGATACGCGAGCAGCGTTGCATGCGGGCCAACCGGCGCATAAATGCGGCACGGTCGGCCCAGTTTTGATTCACCGACCACCTGGTCGTAGACCGTTTCGCCCATGCCGTGCAGGCACTGGAACTCATAGTCCTTGCTGCCTGCGAGCGTATGCACTGCCGCAATCGTGAAGGCGTTGTGAGATGCGAATTGAGGAAAGATGGCGTCCGGCGCATCGAGCAACACCTTCGCGCACGCAATGTAGCTCACGTCCGAATGCACTTTCCGGGTGAAGACCGGATAGCCCTGCGAACCCGCGTCCTGCGCGAGCTTGATTTCCGTGTCCCAGTACGCGCCTTTGACGAGACGAATATTGATGCGCCTGCCCGTAGAGCGAGCGAGCGCGACAATCCAGTCCGCGACTGCGTGGCCGCGCTTCTGGTACGCCTGCAGCGAAATGCCGATGCCGTTCCAGCCGCGCAGCGAAGGATCGTTGCACAGCAATTCGAGCATCTCCAGCGTCAGTTCAAAGCGCGCGGACTCTTCCTGGTCGAGGTGAAAACCAATGCCGTACTGCTTCGCCAGTTGCGCCAGTTCGAGCAAACGCGGGTAGAGTTCCACGAGCACCCGTTCGCGCTGCGCGAGTTCGTAGCGTGGATGGAGGCCTGAAATCTTCACGGAAACGCCAGGCCCGTCAATGGGGCCTCGCCTTTGTGCATCTTTGCCGATTGCCTCGATGGCGTGCCGGTATGACTCGAAATAGGCTTGGGCATCTTCGTCCGTGAGCGCGGCCTCGCCCAGCATGTCGTACGAATAGCGGTAGCCGCCGCTCTCGCGCCCCTTCGCCGCGCCAATCGCCTCTTCGATAGTCTGGCCGGTCACGAACTGCTTGCCGAGCATGCGCATCGCGTACGCGACACCCGCGCGAACCACGGCCTCGCCTCCCTTGCGCACGACACGTGTCAGCGCTTCGGCGAGCGCGTTTTCATCAGGCTGCTTCAACAACTTTCCCGTGACGAGCAAACCCCAGGCCGTTGCATTGACGAACATCGAAGGCGACTTCCCGACGTGCGCCCGCCAGTCGGCGTCGACGATCTTGTCGCGAATGAGCTGGTTGCGCGTGTCCGTATCCGGAATGCGCAACATGGCCTCCGCGAGGCACATCAGCGCAATGCCTTCTCGGCTGTCCAGCGAAAACTCCTGCGTGAGCAGATCGACGCCGCCCGCGTCGATGCGCGCGTCGCGCACCCCTTGCGCCAGGCGAGCAGCGAGTTCTTGCGCTTTCGCCAGCGTGGAAGCATCCATTTGCGCGCGGCGCATGGGCATCTGGACCACCGCCTCCTCGGGAAGCGCAGAAGCCTCGGCAATGCGTTGACGCAGGACGGACAGGTTCGCCGTGCCAGTTTGAGTGACTTTTATTTCTGACAACATGATTTGATGACCTGGTGTGTTTGCTTCGGATAACGAATGACAAGCGGCGGGTTTCTACCGGCAGCGGATCAAGCTTGTTAAACCGCGTTGGCCGTGCCTCTGAGGCGTTCGGTTCTGCGCCGCAGCATTTCGAGCGTCACGAGCAGCAGCGTCGAGATCACGACCAGAATGGTCGCCACGGCGAGAATCGTCGGACTGAGTTGTTCGCGAATGCCCGACCACATCTGCCGCGGGATCGTCTTCTGATCCGGGCCGGTCAGGAACAGCGCGACGACGATTTCATCGAAGGAAGTCGCGAAGGCGAAGAGCGCACCGGAAATCACGCCCGGCGCGATGATGGGGAGCTTCACCTGCAGGAACACGCGAAGCGGCGAGGCACCCAGGCTACGGCCCGCTCGCGAGAGCGTTTCATTGAACCCGGCCAGCGTCGCCGTCACGGTCACAATCACGAAAGGCACACCCAGCGCCGCGTGCGCGAGAATCAGCCCGGTGAGGCTACTCGTCAGGTCCAGCGGGCTGAACGCGAAATACACGCCCACGGCCGTGATGATGAGCGGCACGATCATCGGCGACACGAGAAGACCGGTAATCACGGCTCGGCCCTTCAGGCGCGGGCTCGTCAGCCCGAGCGAAGCCGTCACGCCGAGTACCGTCGCGATCGCCGTCGACGAAAATGCCGTGATGAGCGTGTTGTTCAGCGCCAGCATCCAGTCGGGGCTGCCGAGAAAGTCCTGATACCACCGCAGGCTCAAGCCCGGCAGCGGGTAGGTGAAGTACGGCTGCGAACTGAACGAAAGCGGCATCACCACGAGCACAGGCAGCACGAGGAACAGCAGCACGGCAAGCGAGACACCCAGGTGAGCGAATCGTCCAAGACGGCCCCAGACCGTCACATAGGCTGGAAAATTGAACATGTGATTACCCCAGTTTGATGCCGCCGCCCGTGAGCTTCACAAAGAGGCCGTAGATGATGAGCACGCCCACGAGCAGGATGGACGCCAGTGCGCTCGCGAGTCCCCAGTTCAAGGTCGTATTGACGTGATTCGCAATGTAGTAGCTCGCGAGCTGGTCATCGGGGCCGCCGACGATCGCCGGCGTGATGTAGTAGCCGACCGCGAGAATGAACGTCAGCATCCCGGCGGCGCCGACGCCCGGCAGCGTTTGCGGGAAATAGGCCTGGAAGAACGAACGCACGGGCCCGGCACCGAGCGATCGCGCCGCCTTCATGTAGATGTGCGGCACGCCCTTCATCACGCTGTAAAGCGAGAGAATCGCGTACGGAAGGAGAATGTGCGTCATCGCCACCAGCACGCCAAAGCGGTTATAGATAAGCGACACGCCGTGCTTCGACAGCCCCAGGTGAATCAGCAGGTCATTCAGGACACCATGCGTTTGCAGCACGACAACCCATGCCGTGGTGCGAACCAGAATCGACGTCCAGAACGGCAGCAGCACCATGATCATGAAGAGGTTGCTGTATTTCGCCGGCAGGTTCGCCAGAAAGTAGGCAACGGGATAGCCGAGCAGGAGGCAAAGCAGGCTGACCGCGAGGCTCACCCACGCCGTGCGCAGAAACACGCCAACGTAAAGCCGCTCGCCATCCGGTTGGCGCACGATGGCGCCGTGCTCGTCGCGCTCGAAATCGAACGCTTTCAGGTAATACCCGAAGGTCCACGGCGACGAAGCGTACTTGAGCGTCGACCACGCCTGCAAATCGCCCCACCGTGAATCGATGTTCGACAGACGCTCGCGCCACGTTCCATCAGTGCTCTCGTCGATGTGGCGCGCGGTCTTCATGATCAGGCTGCGCATGCCGCTCTCGTCGTAGTTCAGGCGCGAAGCCACGCGGCTCACACCGTCCGTCCCCTTCGCGGCGCTCAGGTCCTGCCCGAACGCGGCGTAGATCTGCTCGCCGGGCAACTGGCCGCTTGCGGGGTCCCATGCGCGCAGCAGCGCTGCGGCATGCGGCAGTTCCTGCGAGACGGTCGGGTCGCGAAAGCTCTTCGTCAGAAGGCTGCCGATGGGAACGATGAAGGTGACGAGGAGAAATGCGAACAACGGAAAGACCAGCAACATGGCCTTCGTGCGCTCCGTGCGCTCCGCGCTACGGAGTTTCGCCTTGAGGCTTTTCGAGTCTGCGACGACAACCTGTGCGGCGTCGCCTGTCGGGATAACCATATCAGTCGGTAGAATCATCGTAGTCCAGCGGTAGCGACCGCGCCCTCCTCGTCAATGCAACTTCAGATACGTTTATGCGTGGCTCGTCCGATCAGGATGCCTTATGAATTTACGGATTCGCTTCGCTCTGGTGCGAAGCCATCCACATCGGAGAACCGGTCTACGCCGTGACTACTGCAAGGCGCGGCAGGCCTCAGCCATCCAGCCTATCTCCACGGAGTCGCCAATGCGCAGCTGTCGGGCCGCGCCATCATTGGGCAGCTTCACGATGAAGTCATTGCGCCCGCACACCTGCATCACCACGCGCAGGTGGTCGCCGTAATAGATGAGGTCCTTCACGCCGCCGTTGAACACGTTGTCACACACCCGTGCCTGCTCGCCTATCGCCACGCGCTCGGGCCTGAGCGATACGCAAGCGGAACCGGAGGCGCGAATTGCGGCGCCCGTGCTCGCGCGAATCGTTGCCCCGCCATCGAGCTTGACGGTACACGCTTTGCTTTCGACCGATGCCACCATTCCCTTCAGTTCATTGCTTTCGCCGATAAAGCGCGCAACGAAGGCGTTTTCGGGCTTTTCATACAGATCGGTGGGCGGCGCAAGCTGTTGAATGATGCCGTTGTTGAAGACCGCGATGCGGTCCGACATCGTCATGGCCTCGCTCTGGTCATGCGTCACGTACACGACCGTCAGCCCGCTTTGCTCGTGAATCTGCTTGATTTCATACTGCATTTGCTCGCGCAACTGTTTGTCCAGCGCGCCGAGCGGCTCGTCCATGAGCACGAGCGCGGGCTCGAAGACCAGGGCGCGAGCAACGGCAATGCGTTGCTGCTGCCCGCCGGAAAGCTGGCCGGGCATGCGGTTCGCGAACTTCTCCATGTTCACCATCGCGAGCGCACGGCTCACCTTGCGTGCGATTTCATCCTTCGCGACCTTGCGTACCTTCAGCGGAAACGCCAGGTTCTCCGCGACGGATTTGTGGGGGAAAAGCGCGTAGCTCTGGAAGACCATGCCGATATTGCGCCGCTCGGGCGGAATACGGTTGATCGGCTTCCCCTGGAGCAGAATCTCGCCGTGCGTTGCCGTCTCGAAGCCGGCCAGCATCATGAGACATGTCGTCTTGCCCGACCCGGACGGTCCAAGCATTGTGAGAAACTCGCCCTCGCGAATATCGAGGTTGAGGTTTTTCACCACGAGGGTCTCGCCGTCGTAGGTCTTTTGAACGTTCTTGAAAGAGACAATGGTCGACATCACAACTCTCCAGGAGAAGCCATACTCGGTGGTCAGGCGCCGAACTTCCAGTCGCGAGCAGGCAGATACGTTTCCTTCACCACACGCGGCGAGGCCCAGCGCAAGAGGTTCAAATACGAGCCTGCCTTGTCGTTGGTGCCGCTGGCACGGCCGCCGCCGAACGGCTGCTGTCCGATCATCGCGCCCGTCGGCTTGTCGTTCAGATAGAGGTTGCCCGCTGCATTGACGAGCACGCCCTCGGCCTGGTGTAGCGCGAAGCGGTCCGTGCAGAAGATCGAGCCGGTGAGCGCATAGGGGCTCGTCGAATCGATGAGTTCGAGCGTCTCGTCCCACTTTGCGTCTGCATAGACGAATACCGACAACACCGGGCCGAAGAGCTCTTCCTTCATGAGCGCGTGCTGCGGGTCGCTCACTTCGAACACCGTCGGCTCGACGAACCAGCCCGGCTCCGTCCATGTCTTGCCGCCGGAAACGAGCTTCACCGCAGCGTCATCCTTCGCAGCGTCGATCACGCGGCTCAGCTTCTGGTGTGAAGCCTGCGAAATGACCGCACCCATGAAGGTACTGAAATCGGCGACATCGCCTACCTTGAGTTCTGCGAGACGCTCGCGAAGCTGCTGGCTGACCTCGGGCCACAGACTGCGCGGAATGTACGCGCGCGAAGCGGCGCTGCACTTCTGGCCTTGATATTCGAACGCGCCGCGCACGAGCGCGATGGCAACCTCGGACGCGTTGGCCGACGGATGGGCGAGCACGAAGTCCTTACCGCCCGTTTCGCCGACGAGACGCGGAATCGTACGGAACGCATCCACCTTCGAGGCCACGCCCTTCCACAGCGACTGGAACACCGCGGACGACCCGGTGAAGTGAATGCCTGCGAGATCCGGCGATGAGAGCGCAACACGCGTCGTCAATTCGGCTTCGCCGGGGACGAAGTTGATCACGCCCGGCGGCAAGCCGGCTTCTTCGAGCGCTTCGAAGAAGATGTAGTTCGCGAGCGCCGACTTTTCGGACGGCTTCCACAGCACCGTGTTGCCCATGATGGCCGGAGCCGTGGTCAGATTCGCGCCGATCGCGGTGAAATTGAACGGCGATACCGCATAGACGAAGCCTTCGAGTGGCCGCCAGTCTGCGCGGTTCGCCGCGGTCGGGACAGACATCGGCT
>Ga0131853_10015511_pt1 | contig 13929 bp, 11 predicted proteins | sample TergutLab28metaG_FD_92764 | JGI IMG/M metagenome (GOLD analysis project Ga0131853, IMG submission 92764) | Labiotermes labralis P1 segment gut microbial communities from Petit-Saut dam, French Guiana - Lab288 P1 (version 2) (version 2) | ecosystem: Host-associated > Arthropoda: Insects >... | reverse complement strand
GTGGTAGGAACGATTTTGTTATGCCAGCCGAGGTGTTAATATAGTTTGCCATAGCGGGGGGGTGGATTGGGGGGGGGGGGGTTGTCAGATAATGATCATACGCGATTTTTACGTTTAGATGGTCACCTATTTCTTCGGCGTCATCACTACCTGTGTCAGTTATGAACACCAATCACGGCGAGAAACCAAATGTACGTAAAGTATCGCTAACTCTTATCCGATTTTAACCAAAAGTGGAATGTATCTACAAAATTTACTGAAAATTACAAATATGGACTTTAAAGAAAACCTGTCCGGTGTGGTCGGGCTGTTACACGCGGACAGACGGACAGACGAAAGCATGGTTGGACGGGCATGAAGAACACAGTCTCTTCTCGAAACTGTTTGGCTAAAGCCCACAAAATAAAATCGTTCCCGTGGTTAATTAGGCAACCCTAAATGAAGATTCGTGAACCAGTAGAGGGATTCTTGAACTTCACACTAAATAGAGGCTGCGGTCAGCCCCACGTGTCGTCCAATTTACCAGCATGCAAAAGGCTTTAAGGCCAGTTTGCTAGAACGCTGCTCGGGCAAAGAGCATACCTGGGCGGTGTGGGGACATGATCGTGTTTGAGCGGGATTCGAACCCCAAATAAGTGATTGCCCTTTCCATAGCCTAGTTACGCCGGACCCTGGACGGAGAGGAAGTACAGATATACCGTTGCTTACACTCAAATGCAGACCGTTGAACAAGAGGCAGCTGATGAAGTGGAGGGTCTGTAACCAACGGCGATGTGAAGCGGTTCCCTGGGGTCGTGGCCACTTGTCGATCGGCGCGATTAGCCGGGCGATTAACCGCAAGTTGAGACGGCTCGCGAATCGATAGTAATCGATGCCCAGCCCCAATAATGTTACTTTCTTTGAGTTACAGAAATTACGTTTCTGCTTCCTTTTCGAAGGCGATAAAAACTCCTTCAACAGTGTTGAATAATCCCAATCCCTTAGACAGTGCGATTTAAATATACATATTCAAAGTGGTCAATAGAAATAAATAACTTTACTAAAGAGATGTATTTTTACACGTAGGTTTAGGCAATAAGTATTCTATATGCTAAAATGGGGAACCGCGGTTGCACAGTGGTTAAGGTGTTGTGCTACAAATCGGAAGGTCGCTGGTTCGATCCCAGCTGGTGTCAGTGGATTTTTCATTGACATAAAATCCTTCCGATAGCCCTATGGCCCTGGGGTCGACTCAGTCTCTAACAGAAATGAGTACCAGGAGTATTTCCTGGGGTAAAGGCGGCCGGTGCGTAAGGCTGACGATTACCACCATCCTGTGCCGTTGTCACGAAATCTGGGAACCTTAACTTCCTGGAACCCTCTGGGTCACTCCGGGCCTGTAATGGGACTGCTTTACTTTTTACCTATGTGCTATCATATGTTATGTTTTTTGTGGTTTATTAAACGACGTCAGAAGCTCGGCCAATCAGCCTATAACATCGAAAGATGTGAGCAGTCAATGATGAACTGACAAGGGTCTGGAAGGAAACCTTTGTGGACTAATTCGAGTAACTATCTGACGTTCGCCTAGAGCGACTGAGAGAAACCACAACAAGATAGGCAATGTACGTATAACGTAATATAGTGGAGCGTTCGCGTAATGTTTATACCTCCTTGGCTATCCTAATAGCTTGAAGCCATTGCAGTCGAACAGAGAGCTTTTATGGTGATCTTTGTATTGTTCATTCCGTGGATTATTTTTAACTGATTCACGACACTAACCAACAAAATGCACAAACCTTTTCCTTGGATTTGATAACTGATTCGCGGCACTAACCAACAAAATGCACAAAATTTTTCCCTGGATTTGATAACTGATCCACGACACTAACCAACAAATTGCACAAACCTTTCCCTTGGATTTGATAACTGATTGGCGGCACTAACCAACAAAATGCGTAAACCTTTTCCTTGGATTTGATAACTGATTCACGACACTAACCAACAAAATGCACAAAATTTTTCCTTGGATTTGATAACTGATTCACGACACTAACCAACAAAATGCACAAACTTTCTCCTTAGATATTTATATTATTACACTTAAAATTCCCACATGTTTCGGTCCGCAAGGGATCATCATCAGGGAACTGAGTAACTTATTTGGCTTTACGCTGAATTACTTAGGTTTGATGCCCTGGTGATGATCCCTCGCGGACAGAAACATGTAGTGATGTTCAGCGTGATATTGTACTGTGAATATCTAAGGAACGAGTTTGTGGACTTTGTTGGTCTGGTGCCGTACATCCGCTTTTATGGCGATTTAATGCCGCCGGAAACAAGGAAATGTGCTTACGTCTTCTTGCAGATCAAACACGGATTTTGTGGGCAGATTTTCTGAAAAGTTCGCAATATCAGATTTCACAGAAATCCGTCCATTGGGAGCCGTGCCGATACATACGGACAGGCGGACGGACATGAAGCGACAGTGACTAAGAATTGAGCGACCGTGATCCGAGATTTCAGCACGCGACACCCTAACACGACACAGAAGTGCTACAATTTGACCTTGACATTCGATAGAGGTAAAGGCAAAGTTACAGGTATAGGTAACGGTAAAGGTAATGATAAAGGTAACGTTAACGGTAAAGTTTTTCTTTTGCACACCATGGAGACGTATAGGGGGAGCGGAGGTATAACTTCGCTCATTCTTAGTATTGGCAGTAGATAAAGGTCGGAGGTCAGCTTCACTCTCTACCTGCTTTACCACCTGAGAAGGAGCTCCCTGTACCCATTTAACGGTTGAATGGGTGGCCCCAGAACCGTACTGTGACCTTAGAAGAAGACGTCAATTCTTTGGCCCCTGCCGTGAGTCGAACCCCGATTCCTAGGACATCCAGCCCACAGCTCATCCTTGTGTTCTCACGGCAATGAGTATTATAGACTGCGGACTTCTGGAATGTGACGCCGTGTAGTTTGGTAGAGAGGTACTAACATTACTGACGATTCATTAAATTCGTTGCTGTGTAAAAACGTCCTGTCATAGCGACAACTGTGGGCAATATGTGCAGGACATCCAGTGTTCAGTTTGCAGTGCAGTAAGCAGAATGCAGGATGCCATTTTTCAATCAACTCCTCATGAAATCCAAATTCCTGCGTTGTTATTCGCTCCGCCATAAGACCCAACAGCCCACTGCGTTATTGGGACTGCCATAACGTCGATCGTCATGCAAAGACATTGCCTGTTGCCTAATCTAACCTAACCTTCCCAACCACGGCTTTCTAGCAATGCTTTCGCCATGCATGCTACATATACTCCCAATCTAAACCTCTTAATGTTCGCTGTCAACTTGTCCCAGTCACGTGGCAGTTCGAGAGCGCTTCGTTATACCAATTAATTGGATGGCTACATATTGCAGCCTCGAGTGACAGGTGACTGATGAAGTCACACTTGTCGCGTCCCTCAGGGGTGTCACGGGTCTACGGACTGGTCACAACAAGCCCGGACTGCTCCGTCACTGCAGTCACTGCTTCCGGGTTGGCAACGGGGTTCATTTTCCAGCGGGGTACAAGAGTTTTCTGAATACACTCCTCCGTTCCGACGTCAAACCTTACATCACTTATGTTTTTTTTATAAACTTGTTGACGGCTCTGGGTTCGAATCCCGGTAGGGTTGATAAATTTTAGACCTCTCCAAACGGGCCAAACCGGTCCGGTAGCCCATCCAGCATTCTGTACAACGGATACCGGGTTTCTTTGTCAGCGGTAAAGTGGCCGGGCCGCGAAGCTGACCACTTGCCTGTATCTAAGTGCCCAGGTGAAGATTGAGTGCCCCGTACGTGCCGTCGTGGCGAAGACAGGTACAACGTTTCATTCACCTGTTACAGAAGCTGATCTGATTGAGCGCTGTTAACCTTACTCAGCCCTGGCTCATTCTTATCGATTGAGATACGGACACCAGATGTCAGCCGCAACGACAGTACTTCAGCGGGACTTCGACTTCTCATTTATCTTTTCAGGAAGTACATAGGTCTGCCAGTAGAGTGGCCGGAAGGCCCAGCCAGGCAGAGAACAAAGAGCCGCAGAAGGTATTGTCTCTTACAGACTGGAGAGATTCGTATTGTCCTGAAGAGGTGCAGGGCCGGGAGGGTTCATTTTGAATAGGTTGGGGTCTGACAACCGTTGAGTCGTGGTTCGATTCCCGCCAGGGACAAGACCGTTTTATTTATTTAAAGCGCGCGTCCGCGGCCACAATATTGTCAGAGTGCGGAGCGCTAACAGACCGCGCCGTACGTATTCACGAAAGACTACTCAGCAACAAGGGCGCACCTCTACTTCGTTTATGCGACGCGTCCTTCAGCCGATTCGCTCCGCCACACATACCGGCAAACACTTGTTGCGTACTGGCAAAATTGGTAAATTTGTCGGTGCGTTGTATCTTTCGACATTGGAAGAGGAAGAGGAAGAAGAAGGAGAAGAAGAAAAGGTTGCCTAGTGACATAGATAAGGCCCACCCGCAGACCCTGTGGCTGTAGGGTAGGGGGCTCCATTATGGAGCCCCCAAACCTACAAAATACTAGAATTTGTGTTTGTTTCGGTTTGGTTTCCGTTCTTGTGACAGAATGCAGTGAGATCTGATAGAAAGTTCGCTAATAATTAGAGGGGAACCCTCAATTACCAAATCACAGGGGAGGGGGGTGGGTTTGCCGACCTGTTACCTACGTCACTCGAGCTGCCTTGACCAAACAGAGCTATAATTTGAACTCTGCACATTCAACGGGCTAATTATACCAGTACGGATATCATGGACATGACATGCAGCACGCAATGTAGTCACTGAAGTTTGTGATTCAATAAGCAGCATTTTTCTTGTAAGTCTGGGGAACCGAATTCATATTTCGCCCCCCCCCCCCCCCCAGTCTCCGGCCGGCCAACCTGGTTCAAACTTTCGTCACTTCTCCTGGCCACTCCTAGCCATTAAATCATCTTCTCTAGCATTTTGGGCTTGTTGACATGAAACAGTGTTAATGTGACCAGTACAATTCACACATAATAAACGATGTCTCTGAAGATCCCCTTCAGTATTACCACACAGAAGATCCTTCTTCGCCACAAGCTGACCCTAGCCAATGTCACGACATGTCCATCCATGTTTGCCACAGATGCAGTTCATAACAGTACGACCCCACGGCATCATCAAGAGCGCAGCCTGATAGCAGAGCAGGGTGAAGGGACCGGGCTGCGTGCAAGAGTGGGCGATGCGGCGCTGATAGACTTCGCATATTGTCCTTATAATGGCAGATGATCGAATGGTGCTGATGATGTCAGTTACAGAGCAGCCGGCTACCAACTGATGTTGCAAAAATAACCTATCCTTATGGTGAGAATACATAGATAGATCAGCATTTGGGTTCGGGGCCTCTCAGCCCCGATGCACCTAGGCCTTAATAGACGGGCCCTTTGTGCCCCATACCGAATCATGGGAGCGTCGTAATAACTTTACTGCAGTTCCAGATGGCCCCCAGACCTAAACTCTTAATATCCTCCAGCTCCAAGGAGCAGGAGCCCAAATACGCATGAGATTTAACACTGTGAGGCACGGTGGTTACTATATGTTCCACCAGTTTAACACTCAACAATTCTACGTTCTGCCCACACAGTGTAATTATGTGTTTTGTGTGGATCTCAGAACAAACAACGATCATTTCCCTATACAGCATTAACTGGCTAGTTTGTATAACCGAGATTTAACACTGTGAGGCACGGTGGTTACTATATGTAGCACCAGTTTAACACTCAAAAATTCTACGTTCTGACCACACAGTGTAATTATGTGTTTTGTGTGGATCTCAGAACAAACAGCGATCATTTCCCTATACAGCATTAACTGGCTGGTTTGTATAACCGAGATTTAACACTGTGAGGCCCGGAGCGTAAGGCTAAGTCCTAACTTCCAAATCGGGCCGAAGTCACGGATACGCGGATCTCTACCTCCGCATTCACAAGCCTTTATGGGTTCATAATAAAATTTAACAATTGTACATGTGTGCTGATAAGTCCTTAGCCCGACCAGGAAGGAAACAAGCTAATGTCTCTGTCAGAATGGTGTGAATTTCCTTCGGCACCTTGCCTTGCAGGAAAAGAAACTTGATGACAGCTCGTGTCTCGATTTTGTTGAAATCGCGCGCGTCCCTGACATTCTTCTGAGCTTGTTTCCTTCCCGGTCGGGATAACGACTTATCAGCTCCCCGTTAAGAAGGCGCTAAAATAAAACTCTACAAATTTAGTGCAAAAACAAATCAGAACTTTGTTTAAAGAAAAATGTAATTTAAAAGAAATTGTTTGTCTTTCAATTCCAAATGCCTTCGCGGTTCTGATTTATAAGTAAAAAACTTTGTATGCCTTTTTGCTTCACATATTCGTGCTACAAGTCTCGCCCATTATTGATTCCAGTCAATATCAAATGAACATTTACAAATTCAGATGCTAATTACTATATGATTTTCTCCAGTCTCCTCCGCCCTCGCCATCTCTCCAACGCCGAGTTCAGGAACTATATTCAGTTTTGCAAGTTGCCTGATCTAGCCCCTTCTAGCACCCAAAACCAGCTCAGTAGCCCGCCGCAGACGGATGACCATTTGCGGCCTCTCAACAAGGGGATAGGTCACTTGCAACTGGTCTTCTTCGGCAAGAAACAACCCTTACAAACAGGGTGAAACATCCATACGATACCGCCCACATTTTTATAGATCATCGAGGACACCCTTGCTAAAAGGTTCCTATTCTTTTAAAAATTTCTCTTCCCCCCACTACCCTAGTCCTGCAGCTCAACAACACACCCTGAGCACAGTATGTTTTATTGCGATACAACATTAGCCACCCCCAACTTCCCTACACGCTCTCACAAATCGGTATGAAATTAAATAACGATTTCGTAGCCATGTAACCCTACGCTTTTCTTACAGAAAAGAGACACAATAGGGCTACCGTCCACACAAAGGCCAGTTCACAAGAGTCGCCTTAGCTACTTAACACTGAGCGATACAAAGAGACACGTCGCTCTGTATCCTAAATTTCTACGGGGTTTATCATCTGTACCGGAATGCTGATAAGTCCTTAGCCCGACCAGGAAGGAAACAAGCTGCGTCTGTCAAAAATGTGAAGGGCAGAGGAATGGGTTGATTTGGCTAGGGTAGGGAGAGGGTGGACTCTTGTGAATGTGGTAATGAACCTCCAAGTTCCGTAAAATACGGGGAATGTAGCTTGTTTCTTTCCTAGTCAGGCTAAGGACTTATCACCACCCCTGTGTATTTCTTTCTCACTGGCATGAAGTCCGTCATTCTGTCACGTGACACTGCAAGTAACCGCCTTCCCCTCCTCGCAGACTGGGGTTATGAGCTAACAATACAATATATCTGGACACAGGACAGGCAGAGTACTTGTAACGTAACAGTGAGGCGCGATCGGGCAAACCACTGTTGCAGTGGAAAAGTAATGAGTAGTACATATTGTGAGTGTGTGTCTGTAGCCTTAAGTGCTCAACGTGAAATGCGCATGCGCCATAATGTCATCTGTGGCCTGCCCCGCTCTACAACATTTTGCCACATTATATCATAAAAGGCACGATTTTCGAGAAAAAAAAATTACCGAACACAAAATGTGTGTTTTGATTCTCTCTACAACTTTTGTCTGAAACATTTCTCATTCTAAGGAGAATTCAACGAGATTTGATCGAAAATGTACGTTGGTTTTCAAGTAACGCACCCGCTATTCTTGTCAGATATTAAGGAAAGTTGAATTTTCTCGAAATATTTGCGAAAAATATTTAAATGTCAGTTTTCATGAAAATTCGCCCAGTGGGAATCGAGTTATTCCATGCGAACAGACAGATGGAGCTAATGGTCGCTTTTCGCAATTTTTGCGAAGGCGCCTAAAATATACAAAGGCCTACTTGTGCTTAAGATCTGCACACAGAGAGGAGTAAATCTGTGAAGATCACATCAACTGTTTACAGTTACCCATTGTTGTTTACACTTTGCATCTTTATCAAGTTCTTTATCTCAAAGTTTTTTCAACAACACGCACAATATAATTACTATAAAAAGTTCCCAAACAAACTATATTCCAAAGTGTTTCGCTTGTGGTCACCACCACCATCATCAGGGAAAGTTTACCACCACCAAAACATGTTGCAGTATATGCAAGATTTCAGGTTTCCGCCTCGAAATAGATGAGAACTGCTCCCTTGTGAATTATTACGCAGCGAGTAGTGTTAATTTCTTACCGACGGTTCGGGACAACCTATCGGTCCCATCTTCAGGTTAACTCTACTCGCTGCACAACAACCCAGTAGAGTGCAGTTCTCATGTTGGAGTACAGTTCGATTCATAAACACTTTTTAAAATTAATATATATTGCTTGTTGTTGAAAGAATTATTAGATAAATAACTTAAAAGGGCAGGTAATGTTCAGCTGATTACAGGACTGTCTGCGCCATGTGAACAACAGGGACATTAGTAGGGTCCTTAAAGTCTCCAACAAATTTTCTACCAGGTTCCACGGTGTGAGAACCCAGAACCTCTGGTTAAAGCATGAACACTTTAAGATGCAAGCAGTTAAATGGATTTAACATTCATAGGTCCGTGCATCGCTAATACATTCGCAGAGTACAACCAACAAGATGTAACGTTTCACAATTTATTTATTTCCGTAAGACGCTCTACATGTTTCAGATGGGTTTTCCATCCATCATCAGGAGCTCAAAACTGGACATACAGCGTCAGGTATCTGTCAGAGCAATAGTGCTACCTGCTGCTAGCCGGCCAGGGTAGCAGCAGGTAGCAGTATTGGTCTGACGCTGTATGTGCAGTTTTGAGCTCCTGATGATGGATGGAAAACCCGTCTGAAACATGTAGAGCGTCTTACGGAAATAAATAAATTGTGAAACGTTGCATCTTGTTGGTTGTACTCTGCGAACAATTAAACAGACTTAAAATCCCGCATCTGCCCACAATTGGGATGTTCCACTTCTTACAGCACTGTGAAGTAGCCTTCGTAGAGACTTGGAGTGTCTTTGTGAAGGGGGTGAATGGGGGGGGGAGGGGGGTGAGTGGGGGTGTGCAGTTTCCCTGCCTTGACGTATGTTAGAATTACAAGGGTGCACGGCATATAAAAGTCTATTGAACTGCTCAACTCCATAAATACTGAGCCCTGTTTTTTTGTATTCATTCCAAACCGTTCACATATCTCTTCTTTTTTTGTATAAAATAGGACTTTGAAAGAACTTGGTGGATAGGAGGGGTGGGGGGTTAGAGGGTTGAAATAAGAAGTCGTATGGGGATGAGTGTGCGAGGGTGGGAGAAGAAACACGACAAATATAAGAAGAAACATGGGCAATCTCCCTGCCACATTCAGACAAGTGAAAACGTATAAAATACGACTCCTAATAATGCATATGCTGCTGTTTTCTGTAAGGCTTTTACGACTCCGTGCACTTTGCCGACATTTCGTACAGCACTGTGCAGCTGATTTATATTTCTGTACTCCGAAAAGTGGCACAATCGATAATGCTGCTAACTGCCGCTCCTTGAGTCCCTTCTCTTGGCCACACAATTTTGTGGTCGTCCTAAAGTTCCTCTTATGTAGATACCGTGAGGATATCGCCTCCTTCCAGATTCTTACCACACCGTTATTTTGAATCGCGATTCCACCGTTTGATACTACACGCTACAGCCCGAATTACTGAGCTGCACTGTATAAACTATAAACAACAAACAACGCTGTCAGTAAAGCGGACCAGAGCCTACGCATGTGTTTCCCAAACGTCTTTACTAGCGGAACCCTTCTGGCTTCGAAAAATAACGACAGATCCTCATAGCCTTGTTGACATAAATATAGTGTGTACGGATGATAGGCATCCAAAATTAAAAATTTATACTCCAGAACTGATTTTAGATAGCTACGAATGCATACCAGTGGCTTATGTAACAACGTATTGCATGATTTGACCTTAATTAAACAGATTTTCGCCCGCTTCGTGGGTATAGGGTGTTTCTTAATTATACAGGGCGTTTCATAATGTACTCCGGGATTGCAAAAATGTGTTATACGAAAACCATAGGACACGTGTTTACGAAACCTGTACAGATAGAAGGAGCAACTAAAAAATTTACTGAAACTGGGTGTCTGTGCAAGAAGAAATCAAGTGGTCGCCCATTAACCGCTGGAGATGACGTTGAACGGGTTCGGGCCAGTTTTCTGCATAGTCCGAAGAAATCAACGGGAACTGCAGCTAAGGAACTCACAATGTCGAAAACAACAATGTGGAGGGTTCTGCTTAAGCGTTTGGTGTGAACAATTCCTTTGGTTTTCTGATTATAAATATTTGTAATCACGGAGAACATTGTGAAACGCCCTGTATATTCTGGCGGTCATTCGAAATAAACACATCGCTAATTAAGGAAGTTCCGCGATTATATTTAAAAAAAAAACCTTTAATTAAAAAATACGCGAAATTCAAAGTAGTCATTACGGAGTCCATTCACGGTTCCCCTGGAAACTGTCGCGGAACGCTTTAGATCCGCGAAGCACAGTTTGGAAACCGCTGGCCTATACTATAAGATGCATAAGATCGTTGTTCAACAGGAATCTGGCCGGAGCCTCCAGACCGCCTTTCGATCCCACGCAGCTTCCTCTGAAATGGCTACTGGGGACTGAAGCTGAACTGAACATTCACCGTATCTGAAGTCGAGGAAAAGGTAAGTGTTAAGGTTGTCCGTGTCCACGCCGTAAAGGCGCTTAGGGGGAGTAGAGGTATAGCTCCATTCATTCGTAACCTCGTTGCTGGAAGAGGTGAGTGGTTAACTTCACGTCTCAGCTCCTTTACCCCGGTGACAGAACCCCGATACCCATTATATAGGAGGCTCCGTCGGCCCCAGAGGCGGTTCAGACGGTTTGGAGTAGAGAAAAATCTCTTGGCCCTGCAGGGTTTCAAACCTCGGACCATCTAGCCCGTAGCACCCAGTGTCGAGGTTTAAGTCCAGACTATCAATCGCCGACTTACCACTGCGGTAGCCAGGGTTCAGTCCCAGGATACAAAATTTCTATTTCTCTTGCATTACATACACTAATTTTGGTCTATCGATTATAATCATACATTAACTTTGGTCTAGTCATCTGAATTATACGTTAAAGTTTAGTCTGTTAACATTAATCACACATTAAATTTCGTCTACTGATTTTAATTATACATTAACTTTGGTATAATAATTTTAATGGTGCGTTAATTTTGGTGCATTAATTTGAATTACACGTTAACATTTGGCCTATAAATTCGAATCATACCTCAAATTTCGTCCACTGGCTTGAATCATACATTAACTTCGGTATATTAATTTTAATGGTACGCAACTGCTGTCTATTAATTCGGATCATACATTAACTGCTCTGCTCTCTACTAATTTTAATCATACGTTAACTGCTGTTAACTAATTTTAATCATACGTTAACTTTGATGCATTAATTTGAATTATAAGTTAACTTTGGTGCATTAATTTGAATCACACGTTAATTTTGGTGCATTAATTTGCATCATACGTTAACTTTGGTGTATTAATTTGAATCATACGCTACCTCTGATGCAATATTTTTAATCATACCTTAATTGTGGATCATTAATTTGAATCACACGTTAAATCTGGTCTATAAATAACGTCAGGTTTTTTGTCGGAGAGAATCCGATATTCGGGGAAATTACACCCGGGTCCAATGTCAAACTATTTAGAACAGTCTCAGAAATTTGGAAAGAAATTAACTTACGTCAGCCTCTGCGATTTGTCATGCAACAAAACAAATGTGCCATCACAATACAAAATCAACTTCGAGATCATAATGGGGTTCAGCTCCACACAAGGCAAACAAAATGAGCTGCACTTGTTGAGGCAGCAGCTGCCAGCACGCACAATATTATGAAAGTACATAATATTAATTGAATATACTGTTACACAACAACAGGTCAAGCTGGAGAGTCTCTGAGAGTTCCAGGAGTTTGAGGCTCCCAGATTTCAAGACAGCTGGCATGTGTAGGTGGTAAGGTTGTCAGCCATACGCACCGGCCGACTTTACTTCCCAGGAAATATTCCTGGTACTCATATCTGTTAGAGGCTGATTCGACCCCAGGGCCACAGTGCGAGTCGGAAGGATTAAGTAAATAAAAATCCAAATGACACCATCAGAAATCGAGCGCACGGGCTTCCGGTTTGCAGCGCAGTGCCTCAAACAACTGCCCCACCGCACGACATGCCACAACACCATTAATAATTTACAATTGTTACAGTTTCGGCCACCTATTCAGGCCACCATCTGACCATGTATTACTTAGAATTGAAGAAAACCCAAAAAATCGTTTTAATGTCAAAATGAAAACAGACGTCTTTACCTTGACATCAATTTGATCAAACTGTTGAAACAATACAAGGTGGGTAAACCAAACAATGCATAATAAAAAATTCAAATAAAAAAGGTAAAGTGATCCCGTTACCGGCCCGGTGTGGCCCAGAGGGTGGGTAGAGGTATAGCTCTACTCTTCCATGACTGCGGTACTAGAAGGGTGTGAGTGGTCAGCAGCACGCCCCGGCCGCTCTTTACCCCCGGGAAAGACCCGGTACCCATTTTACAGGAGGTTGGATGGGCCCCAGGGCCGGTCTGGACGGGCGGAAAATCTCGTCCCCACCGGGATTCGATCCCGGACCCTCCAGCCCGTAGCTCAGTCGCTATACCGACTGAGCTACACGGCCCACAAAAAAAACGTAGATATTGTTATTAAATACAGAGGGAAAGCGGCTTAGAAAAGTTCATGTACATTGCACAATGTAACTGCCGTTTACACGGCACGAAACTCGCAACAGGCAACATGTATCCAGGCACACCACTCAAACATCTTGACAAAACAACACCTGCCGGTACAGAGAGCTTTTCAAAGGGGCTGTATGGTCTTCGGTGCGCTGTGCTACAAATCGAAAGGTCGCTGGTTCGATTCCAGATGGTGTCATTGGAATTTTTCATTGACGGAATCCTTCCGATCGCACTATGGCCCTGGGGTCGACTCAGTCTCTAACAGAAATGAGTACCAGGAGTATTTCCTGGGGGTAAAAACCGGCCGGTGCATAAGGCTGACAACCTTACAACCATCCTGTGTCAATGTCACGAAATCCGGGTACCTTAACTTCCTGAAACCCTCTGGGCACCTCCGGTCTGTAATGGGACTGATTTGATGTGGTCTCCGATACGAAGTAAGTACATTACATGCATTTGTGTTCTTGTTGACATAATAGCAAAATTAAAAAAAATCAATAAAACAATCATAATTTCACAGACCCCCAACAAAGGCTGACATACAGGTAAATAAATATTCACGGCACAAAAAGAGCAATGATCCCACACCAACACACCGCAGTTCTTCAGGCCATATTGATTGCCTGGGCTACATAGTACCAGTTCCGGGACATGCAAACGGAAGCTGCAGTGTGCATTTCACATAAAACCTTGCAAGCTGCTTAACCTCGTAGTTTACAAATAATATTTCTCTTTTCATATAAATGTTTCACCTATCTTATTTTTTCGACTGTTGTATCAAGCTCATGTAAGGGACATTGAGCTGTTCCCATTTTTACTCTAAGACGATCGTATGGCTTTTCTTTAAATCGGAGTGATATATGGTCTGATGTTGGTCTGAGTGGACGGCCGAGACTGGTGACCGGTTTGAATTATTGATGGTGCTGCAGCATGACGGTGTGTTCAATAACTATATAGACTGACTGGCACAACGGCGGTGTGTCACCAGACAGTATTAACTAATTACTCAATAATTACACCAACCAATGCACATATATAAAATTTATAAAATTTACACATTAAAACATTAAAACCGCTCCGACATGTTTCGGTCCTAAG
>Ga0131853_10015510_pt1 | contig 13931 bp, 12 predicted proteins | sample TergutLab28metaG_FD_92764 | JGI IMG/M metagenome (GOLD analysis project Ga0131853, IMG submission 92764) | Labiotermes labralis P1 segment gut microbial communities from Petit-Saut dam, French Guiana - Lab288 P1 (version 2) (version 2) | ecosystem: Host-associated > Arthropoda: Insects >... | reverse complement strand
GGTGGCCGGGCACGCCCTCGTGGAAGACCGTGGTGGTCTCCCGCCAGGGGCTGAACTCGGTGACCGAGTCCGGCACCGACCACCACATCCGGCCCGGCCGCGAGAAGTCCTCCGAGGGGCCGGTGTAGTAGATGCCGCCGTCGTTGGTCGGCGCGATCATGCACTCCAGCCGGCGTACGGGCTCGGGGATGTCGAAGTGGACGCCGGCGAGCTCGCTGACGCTGCGGTCGGCCAGCTCCTGCATCCAGGCGCGCAGCGCGTCGGTGCCGTGCAGCTTGCGCGCGGGGTCGGCGTCGAGGTGCGCGACGGCCTCGGGCACGCTCGAGCCGGGCAGGATGAGGTTCGCCATCGAGACCATCTCGTCCTCGAGCCGCTTGAGCTCCTCCCAGCCCCACGCGTAGGTCTCCTCCAGGTCGACCACGGCGCCGAGATAGCGGCGCGAGGCCAGCGCGTAGTGCTCGCGCCCGACGGCCTCCTTCTCCCGCCCCTGCGGGGCGAGCGTGGTCTCCAGGAACGTCCCGAAGTCGGCGTACGCCGCGGACGCGGCCCCGGCCGCGCGCTCCAGCTCGCCCTGCAGCGACACCGGCCCCCGCGAGGCCAGCCGGCCGAAGAAGTCCGGCGACCCCGCCGTCTGGCCGGTCCAGCTGCGGATCTGGCCGGCGACCTCGGCGTACTGCCGGGCGGCGACCACGCGCCCCGCGGCAGCCTCCTCGGTGAGCGTGCGCCGGTAGTCGTCGACGGCGCCGGGGATGGCGGCCATCCGGGCGGCGATGCTCGCCCAGTGCTCCTCGGTCGCCGTCGGCATCAGGTCGAAGGCCTCCCGGATGGCGTGCACGGCGCTCCCGATGACCGAGAGCTGGCTGCGGTCGAGGCCCGCCTCGGCGAACTCGACGTCGAGGCCGAGCCGCTCGAGGAACGCGTCCCGGGCGACCGCCTCGCGGTCGTCGGCCGGCGTCATCGCGGTCACCTCGGCCAGCGCCCGGCGGGTGAGCTCCTCGCGCGCGGCATGCCCCTCGGGGGAGAGATCGGGCAGCTCGTGGTCGTGCCCGGCGACGCCCGCGAACGTCGCGGTCAGCGGATCGAGCGCGGCGACCTCGTCGACGTAGCGGTCGAGACGGTCATCGATGGGGCGGGTCATGGGCCGACACTAGTGGAGTCCGGGTGCAACGAACCGCGAGAGTACGGCGTACTGATCATCGTGACGCTCCAGGAGGAGGATCCGATGACCGAGCCTGAGAGCCGGGAGGAGCGAGCCCTCCGCGAGGCCTTCGCCGCCCACGCCGACGCCTTCGAGCCGGCCGACCTGGCGGTGCCGACGAGGCCGGTACGTCGCCGGCGGCGCTGGATCGTCGCGGCCGCCGCCGCGGTGCTGGTGCTCGGCGCCGGGTCGGGGATCGTCGCCGCCCGGTCGCACCACGGTGTCGCGCCGGCGCCGGTCGCCCAGGCCGCCGACGGCTGGTGGGCGACGTGGCACGACGTGACCGTCGAGGTGCCTGGCGACTGGGCGTGGGGCGAGCCACCGGCACAGCCCGAGTGCATCCACCCCGGGCAGGCGTACGGCGGCGCGACGCACGTGCCCGGCCAGGGCTACGTCGCGATCGACACGACCCATGAGGCCATCGCCGGGGTCGGGTGCGCGGCGGTGAGGAGCGACGTGCCGGCGGCCTTCGGCAGGCTGCCGTTCGAGTACTGGCAGCCGTACGTCGCCTTCGCCGACCCGCACGCCGCGACCGGCACCCAGCCCGACGGCACCTGGACCTACCGCGGCTGGATGCTGACCCGGCACACCGTCGGCGACGTCCAGCTCGCCGTGCTCGCCAGGCCGGGCGAGGACCCGGCCGCGATCCTCGACACCGCCCGCGTGCTCGGCCTCGACGAGGAGGACGCCGCCGGCTGCCCGCCGAGCGACCCCGTGCAGGGCGTCCGGTTCGCGAGGCCGCCGGCATCCCCGCGGCGTCCGGCCGGCACGACGAGCATGACGTCGGTGTCGATCTGTCAGTACGACCGGACCGCGGGGGAGCGCGCCGGCCTGATGGGCTCGCGCCGGCTCACCGGGTCGGCGGCGACGCGCCTGCTCGCCGCGATCGACGCCGCGCCGCGGGGCGGCGGCCCCGACCAGCCCCAGGACTGCCTCCACAGCGACTACGGCCAGACCGCGATCCTGCTGCGGGTGCACGACGACACCGACGACCACCAGGACGCCTACGTCTACTACGGCTGGTGCTTCGGCAACGGGGTCTTCACCCCGGACGGCGCCAAGCGGCTCACGACGGCCGACTGCCGGCCGCTGTTCGCGGCCCCGCCGATCATGCTCTGGGAGGGACAGCAGCCGGTCTTCGAGCGCTGCTCCGGCGACTGACCCCTCAGGCGTCGACGGTGCCGAGATCGTGCTCGACCGACGCCTCGGCGGCCGGGCGCAGCCGCACCAGCCCGCGCGCGGACTCGTAGACGGCGTACAGGCACAGCCCGAGGATCATCAGGTTGCGCATCGTCAGCAGGGCGACGATCGCGCCGCTCTCCGGGGTGTGCACGCTCAGGGCGGTGTAGCTGCGCGGGTAGATCTCGTGCGTCATCAGGGTCGCGGCGAGCAGGACCATCGTCCAGCTGGCCAGCCGGTTCCAGCTGCGGTGGCCGCGGAGTACGACGAGGCCGGCGGCGGCGCCGGGGAGCATCCACAGGAGGTACTGGGGGCTGAAGACCTTGCTGGTGACGATGAAGCCGCTCACCGAGGCGAGGATCAGCCACACCATCACGTCGATGCTGCGCTCGGGGTCGCGCAGCCGCAGCCACGAGCCGATCCACAGCGCCACCAGCACGACAGCGAGGACGATGGTGGCGATCGAGGACAGGTGCAGCAGCCAGGCCACGTCGGGGCCGCTCACCTCGTCGGCCTTCGCCGAGGAGTAGAAGACGGTGTAGCGGTGCGGGTCGTGCGCCCAGTGCACCATCGCCGGTGTCGCGAAGATCGACTCGATCTGCAGGCCGCGGGCGCCCTGATACTGCAGTGGTGAGATCAGCCGCTCCCAGCCGCCGACCGCGAGGCTGACCACGCCGAGCGCGCCGCCGGCGATGACCCCGGCCTTGATCGCCCTGCCGCGGGTGTCGGCGGGCGCGGCGAGCGTCGGCAGCACGATCGCCGGCCAGTACTTCACGCCGGTCGCGAGCACGCCGAACACCGCGGCCACGTTGGGCCGGTGCACGGCGTACAGGATCGCCAGGCCGACGAGCATGCCCGGGATCAGGTCGAAGCGGGCGAACGTCGTCGCGCCGAACGCCGCCACCGCGAGGATCCAGGTCCACTCGGCCGCGGTGATCTCGAGCCAGGTCGGCTGGTTGGGGTGCCACTTGCGGGAGTGCAGCAGGAACCGCAGGTAGACGAAGTCGGTGGCCAGCGCCAGCGTCGCCACCAGGTGCGGGTAGATGACGGTCAGGTGGGCGAGCTTGAGGAACAGGTAGGGCAGCGCCAGCAGGATGAACGCCGGGATCGGGTACTCGTTGAGCGTCTGGGCGATGCCGTTGTCGTGGAGCGCGTCGAGGCTGTGCTGGTAGTAGAACAGGTCGCCGTCGGTCGTCGTGCGCTCCGGCCCGATGAGCCAGTAGAGGACGAGCGCTCGCGTCAGGATCCACGCGGTGTACGCGGGCCACCTGCGCATTCAGTCCTCCAACATGCCTTCCCGGATCAGCGGGGCAGCGCGCTGGCTCGCCACGCACCTCTGCCCGGCGCCATCATCCCACGCATGCGGCGAGATGGCTCAGACCACGTGGACCGCGGGGGCCGCGGCGGCTCCGCCCCGTCCCCGAGCGCGGAGAGCACCGCGACGATCGCGGCGACCTCCTCGGGGGTGGCGTCGGGGCTGACGACGTGGAGGACGGGCCGGTCTTCAGACATCGTGTGGTCGCCTTTCGTACGTCGGTTGCGTTGCGCTGCCGTGCCGAGTCGGCGCGTCCTCGACCACTCGCTGGCGCTCGCGTTCGAGGATGCGCCGACTCGGCGGGAAGCGAGAAGAAGCAGGCAATAGCCCGCCTCTGCTCGCTGCGCTCGCTACAGCGGGATATTGCCATGCTTCTTCGGAGGCAGCTGCTCGCGCTTGGTGCGCAGGAGCCGCAGGGCGCGGACGATCTCGATGCGGGTCTCGTGGGGGCTGATGACCGCGTCGACGTACCCCCGCTCGGCGGCGATGTAGGGGTTGGCCAGGGTGGTGTCGTACTCGTCGATCAGCTCGGCCCGCCGGGCCTCGACCTGCTCGGTGGTGGCGCCGTCGTCGGCGAGCTTCTTCAGCTCGCGGCGGTGGATGATGTTGGCCGCGCCCTGGGCGCCCATGACCGCGATCTGCGCGGTCGGCCAGGCCAGGTTGATGTCGGCGCCGAGGTGCTTGGAGGCCATCACGTCGTAGGCGCCGCCGTAGGCCTTGCGGGTGATGATCGTGACCAGCGGGACGGTGGCCTCGCCGTAGGCGTAGAGGAGCTTGGCGCCGCGGCGGATGATGCCGTTCCACTCCTGGTCGGTGCCGGGCAGGAAGCCGGGTACGTCGACGAAGGTCAGCACCGGGATGTTGAACGCGTCGCAGGTCCGCACGAACCGCGCGGCCTTCTCCGATGCGTCGATGTCGAGGGTGCCGGCGAACTGCATCGGCTGGTTGGCCACCACCCCGACCGGGTGCCCCTCGACGCGGCCGAAGCCGACCACGATGTTGGGCGCGAACAGCGACTGGACCTCGAGGAACTCCTCGTCGTCGACGACCGCGCCGATGACGTCGCGGATGTCGTAGGGCTGGTTCGGGGAGTCGGGGATGATCGCGTCCAGCGTCCGGTCGAGGTCGGTGATCTCCAGATCGGCCTGCTCGGCGTAGATCGGGGCCTCATCGAGGTTGTTCTGCGGCAGGTAGGACAGCAGCGCCTTGACGTAGTCCAGGGCGTCGGCCTCGTCGTGGGCCATGTAGTGGGCGTTGCCCGACTTCGTGTTGTGGGCCCGCGCGCCGCCGAGGTCCTCCATCGAGACGTCCTCGCCGGTGACGGTCTTGATGACGTCGGGGCCGGTGATGAACATCGCGGAGGTCTGGTCGACCATCACGGTGAAGTCGGTCAGGGCGGGGGAGTAGACGTGCCCGCCGGCGCAGTTGCCCATGATCAGGCTGATCTGGGGGATCACGCCCGAGGCGTGCACGTTGCGGCGGAAGATCTCGCCGTACAGGCCCAGGGAGACCACGCCCTCCTGGATGCGGGCGCCGGCGCCCTCGTTGATGCCGATCAGCGGGCAGCCGGTGCGGGTGGCGAGGTCCATGACCTTGGTGATCTTCTCGCCGTAGACCTCGCCCAGCGAGCCGCCGAAGACCGAGAAGTCCTGGGAGAACACGCACACCTGGCGCCCGTCGATGGTGCCGTAGCCGGTGATCACGCCGTCGCCGTAGGGCCGCGTGGCCTCCAGGCCGAACGCGGTCGAGCGGTGCCGGGCCAGCTCGTCGAGCTCGACGAAGGAGCCCTCGTCGAGCAGGTGCTCGATCCGCTCCCGGGCGGACTGGCGGCCCTTGGCGTGCTGCTTCTCGATGGCCTTGGCCGATCCGGCGTGCACGGCCTCGTCGAGGCGGCGCTCGAGGTCGGCGAGCTTGCCGGCGGTGGTGTGGACGTCGATGTCCGCGGGGATGTCGGTGCCTTCTCCGGGCTGGGCGCTCACGTGGCTGACTCCTGGCTCTCGCTGTCGGGCATGTGTGCGCCAATCTAGTGGGCATGACGAAAGGCACCGACCCGCGCCCACCGCTCGATCCCGCGGCCCTGGCCGGCCTCGCCCCGCGCTGGCGGGTGGAGGTGGTCGACGAGACGCCCTCGACCAACGCCGTCGCGGCGCAGCGGGCGCGGGAGGGCGAGCCCGAGGGCCTGGTGGTCACGACCGAGCACCAGACGGCGGGCCGAGGGCGACTCGATCGCGTCTGGGAGACGCCTGCCCGGTCGGCGGTCGCCCTGTCGGTGGTCCTGCGGCCGGACGTGCCCGGCGCGCGGTGGCCGTGGCTGCCGCTGCTGACCGGGGTCGCGGTCACCGAGGCGCTGCGCGGGCTCGGGTACGACGCCGGCGTGAAGTGGCCCAACGACGTGCTGATCGCCACGGGCGACGGGGAGCGCAAGGTGTGCGGGATCCTCGTGGAGCGGATCGAGGTCGCGGCAGGCTCGACCACCGGCGATCGCGGTCCGGCGGCCGTCGTGGGGGTCGGGCTCAACACCTCGATGTCCGCCGAGGAGCTGCCGGTGGCGACCGCGACGTCGCTGGCGGTCGCAGGCGGGGCGCCGGTCGACCGGACCGAGGTGCTCGTGGCCGTCCTCGAGCGGCTGGGGGAGCGCTATCGGGAGTGGCTCGCCGACCCCGCGGCGCTCGGCACGACGTACGCCGCCCTGAGCGTGACGGTCGGGCGCGCGGTGCGCGTCGAGCTCCCCGGCGGCAACGTCCTCGCGGGCACGGCGACCCGGATCGACGCCGACGGCCGGCTGGTGGTCGCCCACGACGGCACCGAGACCGCGGTCGGGGCGGGCGACGTGGTCCACGCGCGGCTGGCATGATCGGCGCGTGTCCATCTCCCGGAGGCTGCTGAACGACGACGAGCGGGTCGTCCTCAGCACGCGCACGCACCCGAAGGCGCTGCTCCTGCCCCTGCTCGCCCTGGTGCTGTGCCTGGCGATCGGCGTCGTGGTCCAGGTCGGCACCGGCAGCCACCCGCTGCACCTCGCGGTGTGGGTGCTGATGCTGATCGGCATCGTGTGGCTCTTCGTCCGGCCGCTGCTGGAGTGGCTGGCGACGACGTACACCTTCACCGACCGGCGGCTGATCACCCGCCGCGGCGTCCTTACCCGGCACGGCCACGACATCCCGCTGACGCGGATCAGCGACGTCGAGTACGACTCCGGCCTCATCGACCGGATGCTCGGCTGCGGCACCCTGCGGATCAGCGACGCCAGCACCGACGGCGAGGTCGTCCTGCGCGACATCCCGCACGTCGAGCAGGCGCAGCGCACGCTCAACGACCTGCTCCACGAACAAGACGAGCGCAGTGGCGACGGTGCCTGAGCCCGGCCGCTACACCTCCGACGAGGTCGCCGAGCGCGCCGGGATCCCGCTGGAGCAGGCCAAGCGGCTCTGGCGCGCGCTCGGCTTCCCCGAGACCGGCGACGAGGCCGCCTTCGACGACGCCGACGTGGCGGCGCTGCGCTCCATCGGCGAGCTGCTCTCCGAGGGGCTGGTCGACTTCGACCTCGCGGTCAACCTCACCCGCGGCCTGGGGCTGTCGATGGCGCGGCTCGCCGACTGGCAGGTCTCGGCGCTGGTGCAGCACCCCGAGAGCACGATCGCCACCGCGGCCGACCTCGCCGAGCCGTTCGAGAAGATGCTCGTCTACGTGTGGCAGCGGCACACGCGCGCCGCGGTCGCACGGGCCGAGGCGGCGATGGCCGGCGAGCAGGGGCACGGGTCGGAGCTGACGATCGGCTTCGCCGACATCGTCTCCTTCACGGCCCTGTCCAACACCCTGACCGAGGACAAGATCGGCGACCTCGTGGAGATCTTCGAGTCCCGCTGCGCCGACGTCGTGGCGGTCCAGCGCGGCCGGGTGATCAAGTCGCTCGGCGACTCGGTCCTCTTCGTCAACGACGACCCGATCCGGGGCTACGACACCGCCGAGGGGATCATCAACGTCATCGGCCGCGACGCGCGCATGCCCGACGTACGCGTCGGCCTGGCCACCGGCTCGGTCGTCACGCGGCTCGGCGACGTGTTCGGCCCGCCGGTCAACATGGCGGCGCGGCTGACCGCCGTCGCCCGGCGCAACCGGATCATCGTCGACGAGGCCACGGCCGGGCTGCTGCCCGCCGACCAGTTCGAGGCGCGCCGACTCCCGGCCCGCCCTGTTCGCGGGTTCGGGATTGTGGAACCGGTGGCCGTTCGCCGAACTTAGTACTGGCCGTAAGTTGCCAGTGGCCGGATCAGGCAATCCTTTGCCGACCCTGCGCGGGCCTTCCTAGGCTCCCGTGCTGTGATCCAGGTGCAGGAGATCCGCGTCGACCCCGAGCTCCGCCGAGCGTGGCGGGGCGAGGAGGAGATCGTGCTCTCGCGCAAGGAGTTCGACCTGGTGCACGCCCTGATCCGTCGCCCCGGCGAGATCGTCAGCCGCGACGAGCTGATGCGCGACGTCTGGCACGCCAGCTTCTACACCTCGTCGAAGACCATCGACGTCCATCTGGGATGGGTACGCCGCAAGCTCGGCGACGACCCGCGCCGCCCCCACCTGATCACCACGATTCGCGGCAAGGGCCTCCGCTTCGAGCAGTAGCGACGCCCGGGCACGCACCTCGCGGCGTTGTCGTCGCTCGACGGCCGCTCCGCTCCAAGGCCGTCTTCGCTCCTCCGCCTTGCGATGCACGCACCCGGACGCCGCTACCCGTGCGGCCCCGGGAACGCATCCGGACGTCGATACCCTTGCGGCGTGTCCCACGCCCCCACCCTTGCCGTCATCGGCGGCGGCCAGCTCGCCCGGATGATGGCCCAGCCCGCGATCGCCCTGGGCCTGCCGCTGCGGCTGCTCGCCGAGGCCGAGGGCGTCTCGGCAGCCCAGGTCATCCCGGACCAGCTCGTCGGCGACTACACGGACCTCGACACGCTGCGCAAGGTCACCGACGGCTGCGCCGTGGTCACCTTCGACCACGAGCACGTCCCGACCGAGCACCTGCTCGCCCTCGAGGCCGACGGCATCGCCGTCCGGCCCGGCCCCGACGCACTCGTCTACGCCCAGGACAAGGGCCTGATGCGCGAGCGGCTCGGCGGCCTCGGCGTACCCTGCCCGCGCAACGCCATCGTCGCCACCGTCGCCGAGGTCGAGGCCTTCGGCCTGCCGTGCGTCCTCAAGACCACCCGAGGCGGCTACGACGGCAAGGGCGTCTGGATCGTCCGCGAGGCCGCCGACGCCGAGGAGCCCTTCCGGGTCGCCGCCGAGAGCGGCGTGCGGATCCTCGCCGAGGAGCTGGTCGACTTCCGACGCGAGCTGTCGGCGATCGTGGCGCGCTCGCCCAGCGGGCAGGCGGCGGCGTACCCGATCGTGCAGACCACCCAGCTCGACGGGATCTGCCACGAGGTGGTCGCGCCCGCGCCCGACCTCTCCGAGGAGCTGGCCGGGCAGGCCCAGGCGCTGGCGCTGCGGGTCGCGGGCGAGCTCGGCGTCACCGGGATCCTCGCGGTCGAGCTCTTCGAGACCGCCGATGGCCGGATCCTCGTCAACGAGCTCGCGATGCGGCCGCACAACACCGGCCACTGGACCCAGGACGGCGCGGTCACCTCGCAGTTCGAGAACCACCTGCGCGCCGTGATGGACCTGCCGCTCGGCTCGCCGGCGCCGCGGGCGCCGTGGTCGGTGATGGTCAACATCCTCGGCGGCCCGGACGCGTCGGTCGGGCGCCTGTACGACGGCTATCCGCACGCCCTGGCGCGCGACCCGCGGCTGCGGGTGCACCTCTACGGCAAGGACCTGCGGCCGGGCCGCAAGGTCGGCCACGTCAACGTCTACGGCGACGACCTCGACGACTGTCTCGAGCGGGCGCGGCACGCCGCCGCGTGGTTCCGCGGCGACCTGGGGAACGAGAGTGAGTGACATGACCGCACGGGTGGGCATCGTGATGGGGTCCGACTCGGACTGGCCGACGATGAGGGCCGCCGCCGACGCGCTGGAGGAGTTCGGCGTCGGCTACGAGGCCGACGTCGTCTCCGCGCACCGGATGCCGACCGAGATGATCGAGTACGGCGCCTCCGCGCACGAGCGCGGCCTCTCGGTGCTGATCGCCGGGGCCGGCGGCGCCGCCCATCTGCCCGGCATGCTCGCGGCCGTGACGCCGCTTCCGGTGATCGGCGTACCGGTGCCGCTGAAGTACCTCGACGGCATGGACTCGCTGCTCTCGATCGTGCAGATGCCCGCCGGCGTCCCGGTCGCCACCGTCGCCATCGGCAACGCGCGCAACGCCGGCCTGCTGGCGGTGCGGATCCTCGCGGCGACCGACCCGGGCCTGCAGCAGCGGATGCTCGACTTCCAGGCCGATCTCAAGCGGGTCGCGCAGGAGAAGGGCAGGGTCGTCCGCGGCGAGGCCTGAGCGTCTGCGCGGCTGCCGAGCCGAAACTCGTGTCATTTTGCCGAGAACCAGCCGTCTGCTCGGCAAAATGACACGAGTTTCCGGGCCAGACATGTGACGCGCGACGGCGGCTACTCCAGGAACCGGTCGGCGGTCAGCGGCAGCTCCCTGACCCGTACGCCGGTCGCGTGGTAGGCGGCGTTGGCGATCGCGGCGGCCGTGCCGACGATGCCGATCTCGCCGATCCCGCGCGAGCCCATCGGCGTGAAGAGCGGCGTCTCGTCGTCGAGCCACTCGGCCTCGACGCCGAGGACGTCGGCGTGCGAGGCGACGTGGTAGGTCGCGAGGTCCTGGGTCACCACGTGCCCGAAGCGCGGATCGCGCACCGACTCCTCGAAGAGCGCCGCCGACAGGCCCATCGTCAGGCCGCCGAGGAGCTGCGAGCGCGCCGTCGTCGGGTTGATCACCCGGCCGACGTTGTAGACGCCCAGCAGTCGCGGCACCCGCAGCTCGCCCGTGTCGGCATGCACCCGCACCTCGGCGAAGACCGCGCCGAAGGAGTGGAAGGAGTAGCGCTCCGCCTCGTCGCCGCGCACGGCCGAGGCCTCGCTGCGCAGCCCGGGCTCGGGGTCGGTGCCGTGGTCGATGCGGAACTGCTGCGCGGCCGCCACGATCGCCGATCCCCACGAGCTGGTGCCGGACGACCCGCCCGCAACCGTGGCCATCGGCAGTGAGGTGTCGGCGACCAGCAGCTCGATCCGGTGCGTGGTGACCCCGAGGGCGTCCGCCGCGATCTGGGTCAGCACGGTCCGGGCGCCGGTGCCGATGTCGACCGAGCCGATCGACACCTCGTAGCAGCCGTCGTCGAGGGACTCCACGCGCGCGACGTTGCCGGGCATCCGCATCGCGGGGTACGTCGCCGAGGCGACCCCGCAGCCGACCCACCACTCGCCGTCCCGGGTCGCACGGGCCGAAGGAGGGCGCTCCGCCCAGCCGAAGCGCTCGGCGCCGCGCTCGAAGCACTCGACGAGCCGCCGGGTGTCGAACGGCAGTCCGGTCTCGGGGTCCGTCTCCGGCTCGTTGCGCCGACGCAGCTCGATCGGGTCGAGCCCGCAGGCCAGCGCCAGCTCGTCCATCGCCACCTCGTGCGCGAACATGCCGGGCATCTCCCCGGGCGCGCGCATCCACGACGGCACCGCCACGTCGAGCCGGGCCAGCCGGTGGCTGGTGCGGCGGCTGGGAGCGGCGTACATCATCCGGGTCGGCGAGGCGGTCTGCTCGGCGAACTCCTTGATCCGCGACGTCTGCTCCTCGACCCGGTGCTCGATCGCGGTCAGCCGCCCGTCGGCCGCGGCGCCCAGGCGGAGGTGCGAGATCGTCGCGGTGCGGTAGCCCGTGAGCGCGAACATCTGCTGCCGCGTCACGGCCAGGCGCACCGCGCGGCCGCCGGTGGTGGTGGCCGCCAGCGCCGCGGCCATCACGTGCGCGTGCGGCTGGCCCTTGCTGCCGAACCCGCCGCCGACGTACGGCGCCATCACCCGGACCTGGTCCTTGGCCAGCCCGAGCATCGGGGCGAGCGCGGTCGCCACGCCGTGGACGCCCTGGCTGGAGTCGTACATCGTGAGCCGCTCGCGGCCGTCGCCGTCGACGTCCCACCAGGCGGTGGTGGCGTGCGGCTCGAGCGGGTTGTTGTGCTCGTACGGCGTCCGGTAGGTCTGCTCGACCACGACGTCGGCCGCGGCCAGCGCGGCGTCGACGTCGCCGGTCTCGGTATCGGTCTCCTTGGCCGGGTTGACCTGCTCGGGACGGTACGTCGCCCCGCCGTCGCGGAGCTCGGCCTCGAACGGCTCGGCCTCCTCCTCGACCCGCACGAGGCGCGCGCCCTCCCGCGCGGCCTCGACGGTGTCGGCGAGCACCAGGGCGACGATCTGGCCGCGGAACCCGATCCGGTCGTCCTGCAGGATGGCCAGCTCGGCGTCGTCGGCGTCGCCCAGCCGGGGCGCGTTGGTGTGGTCCAGGACCGTGTGGACGCCGGGGTGCTCGCGCGCCGCCTCCGCGTCGACCGAGACGACCCGGCCGCGGGCGACGCTCGACTGCACGAGCCACAGCGCCAGCGGCTCCCCGGCCGGGTGGTCGGCGGCGTACCGCGCCTGTCCGGTGACCTTCTCCGGCCCGTCGACGCGGGCGAGCGGCGTGCCCATGGAGCGGGGCGCGATGGGGTCGGTGCGCACGTCGGTCATCGCACCTCCTCCAGGCCCGGGACGAGTCGGCGCAGCGCGAGGACGGTGGCGTTGCGCACCAGCGGCAGCTTGTACGCCGTCTCGGCGGTCGTCTGCGCGGCGGCGAGCTCCTCGTCGACGGCCGCCCGGACGACGTCCTCGGTGAGCGTCCGGTCGCGCAGCGCCTCCTCGACGACGGTCGCCCGCCACGGCTTGTGCGCGACCCCGCCCCAGGCGATCCGCACGTCGCGGACGGTGCCGGACTCGGGCTCGAGGTCGATGCCGGCCGCGACCGAGACGAGCGCGAACGCGAAGGAGGCCCGGTCGCGGACCTTGACGTAGGTCGACGTCCGCGCGACCGGGGCGCCGGGCAGGTCGACGCCCAGGATCAGCTCGCCGTGGGCCAGCGTGGTGTCGCGCCCCGGCTCGTCGCCCGGCAGCCGGTGGAGATCGGCGAGCGGCACCGTGCGCCGACCGTCGGGGCCGAGCACCAGCACCGTGGCGTCGACGGCGGCGAGGGCGACCGCGAGGTCGGAGGGGTGCACGGCCACGCAGTGCTCGCTCGCGCCGAGGATCGCGTTGTAGCGCCCGTAGCCCTCGGCGGCGGCGCAGCCGCTGCCGGGCTCGTGCTTGTTGCACGGCGTTGTGGGGTCCTGGAAGTAGACGCAGCGGGTGCGCTGCAGCAGGTTGCCGCCGGTGGTGGCCTGGTTGCGGATCTGGCCCGAGGCGCCGGAGAGCAGTGCCCGCGTGACCACCGGCCATTCGGCCCGGATGCGGGGGTGCGTCGCCAGGTCGCTGTTGCGGACGTTGGCGCCGATCCGCAGGCCGGCGTCCGTGTCCTCGACCGCGTCGAGGGGGAGGTGGCCGATGTCGACCAGCGTGCCGGGCGTGGCGACGCCGAGCTTGAGGTGGTCGACCAGGTTGGTGCCGCCGGCCAGGAAGCCGGCGTCGGGGTCGTCGGCCACGAGCGCGACCGCGTTGGCCGGGTCGGCGGGCCGGACGTAGCCGAGCTCCCTCATCGGGGTCCCCGATCGATTGTTCGGCGGAGGAGCGCAGCGGGGGAGGCGAAGAATCGAGTGGGGTGATTCATTGGCCCGCCACCTCCCGGACGGCGTCGAGGATGCCGACGTACGCACCGCAGCGACAGAGGTTGCCGCTCATCCGCTCACGGATCTCGGCGTCGGTGAGCGGCTCCAGCGAGCCGGGCGCCGTCAGGTCGTCGGTGACGTGGCTCGGGTGGCCCTGCGCGGCCTCCTCGAGCATGCCGACCGCGGAGCAGATCTGACCGGGCGTGCAGTAGCCGCACTGGTAGCCGTCGTGGTCGAGGAACGCCCGCTGCATCGGGTGCGGCCCGTCGAGGGCGAGTCCGGCCGCGGTGGTGATCTCGGCTCCGTCGTACGACGCGGCGAGCGCCAGGCAGGTCAGGTGGCGCCGGCCGTCGAGGAGCACCGTGCACGAGCCGCACTGGCCGTGGTCGCAGCCCTTCTTGGGCGAGGTGTTGCCGAGCCGCTCGCGGAGCGCGTCGAGGAGCGTGGTGCGGGTGTCGACGGTCAGCTCCTGGGTCTCGCCGTCGACCGTGAGCAGGATGGAGGTGTCCACGACCCTGCGGTCTCCGCAGGC
>Ga0131853_10015509_pt1 | contig 13931 bp, 11 predicted proteins | sample TergutLab28metaG_FD_92764 | JGI IMG/M metagenome (GOLD analysis project Ga0131853, IMG submission 92764) | Labiotermes labralis P1 segment gut microbial communities from Petit-Saut dam, French Guiana - Lab288 P1 (version 2) (version 2) | ecosystem: Host-associated > Arthropoda: Insects >... | reverse complement strand
TTGTTTCCCTGTCATGATTTAAAAATATTAAAGCCAAACTTTTTGGTTTAAAATTTTAAGTTTAATAATTTCATTTAAAATAAACCTGCCCCGGTACAGTTTTCATTTCTTACCTTCAAACACCCCCCCCCCCCCCAGTGGTGTTTTTAAGCAGACTTGAGACAGCAATTCAAAAACTTTTGCAGCCTTTGATAGAAATTGACGCTCCAGCTTGCTTACATGCTTACTTACTTACTCCATGGTGCAGAGTCTTTCTTGAGAAGCTAACTGGCTTGCAGCTAGTCAAGGAATTCCCCGCATTTCATGGAACCCGAAAGTTCGTTTCCGCACTCACAAGTGTCCGCCACCTGTCTCTATCCTGGGCCAGCCCAATCCAGTCCATTGACGCTTTAGCTACTGGTTTTAAATTCCTTATACTTATATTGGTCGCACTGACTTTTTATAGCGTGAATAAAGTAGTATTTCTTGAGAAATATACCAGAAATTGGGATCTTATTAATTTACCTCAAATGTTTTCCTCTTACCGTCACCGATACCATTTCACGGCCAGCATGATTCGAAAATTGACCAATGTCTGGACCGTCAGATACGAAAGAGTTTAGCATAACCTGCCCCAGACTTATACATGATAGACATCACAAGCATGACTACCCAATCTTACGACTACATATTCTTTAAATTTCTACCTTAAGATACGTATTATATTAGTTTACGATTCCCAGTGTTGATTAAACTTTAACTTTATAGTTGGTATCCGAGGAACAAATTGAAGGGAATGTATATTCCGAGAAATGACGCTGTCATACGTATACTGACTGAAGATCCGGTAAACGCATTTTTTGTAACTCCCTCCTATAAACAAAATGCTATGCCACTCACGGATCATCCCTGTCGTCTATTATTGTGACATGTTAACACACAAAGCGCTCATTGAGAGTAACTCAGCAACACATAACAGAAGTGACTTCAAGATATTTAAGCATTCACAGTAGTACTCCCACAATTACAAATAACTGCTGCGGTAAATAACACCTATTCTATCATTCAAGGGAAGTAATTTGTTGGAATTAAATAGTCAGTGTTCGGTACTCTTTAGATTCGTGCGTTGGTAGCACTGTACATGCAAGTAATTATTGATATGTTCGTGACGTGTCTGTTGCAGGTATGTGTAAATTCTTGTACTTCGCAGAATAGTTGCATATATTTTCAGTGTATGTCTTGTTATGTATTATTCGTCTAAATCTTAGTAATTAACCAACTTAATGCACAAATTCTTGTTTTATAATAAGTTTATTATATGCCTCATGTTTCGATCACTAGGCGCTCATCACGAGGTCAAAATTGTATTATACAGCATCTGGTATCATCACACTTGTAGGTGACCGTCCCGTGCACAGATTGAGAGAGGACTCTCTTATGTTAACATAGGTAGGTATTAGTTGTTTAATCCTGCAGGTTTTGTTATACCAGATGGCTGCATTATTCTTATACAATTCTTTCTTCGTGTTCTTGTATTGATGTACTTGCTTTGCTTGTTTTGCACCACATTATTTGTGTTTATTCCGTTTCTTTCACCACACTGTAGGTGCATGTTTTATATTTCTTTTATTAGAAACTAATGTGTATCTGGACACCTTGTCATTTAGAAATCAATGTGTGCTAAAGGTATAAAAATTGCTTGTAATATGTCTTTTATTTAGACACTGCTGCACAAATACGTGGCATAATGTCGCTGTCGAGGTTCTTTGGCAGTAAAAAGAAGACTCTTGATTCAGACCCACAACAGCACACCTCAGAACGGCAGGATGACTATGTGTTCATAGAGAAAGCAGAAAACCAGCAGGTTAGAAATGAATCTGGTGGATCTCACCACTGCCCTGCGTTACCATATTCACTAGCACCATACACAGGAATGATTCCACATAATTCCACAAAGGGCACAGTGAACACCTGTCATCAAAATTTTCTGTATGGAGTACCGTTTAAGCTGTACTCTGATCACGCTTCACTTGATGCAGTGAATAGAAGGATGATGCATGCCAGTGAGGTCTTACTGCATATATCACAGTTAAATTTAAAATCATATGAATATGATTTTCTTGTAGAAAAAAGTGTGGTGATGGAAGCTGGAGATAGAGATTTGGGTTAGTCAGAATGCCCTGCTGCAGTGGTAATTATAAAAGTCTGACACTACAATATCATGGTGAAATACTATACAGCAACATCTCTAACTTGGTAAATTGTGCTGTTGATGTACTTTGATGGATGCAACTGTCAAATTCATTAAGTGTTAACACTTAATTTGGTGCGTTTTGTACATACGAGTCTAAATACTGTTAAGTGCATTAATAAAAACAAGCTTGTTGATATTTCTGTAAAACAACAGTATTGTGTTCAATACATTCCACAGTAAGGAAATTTGAAAGAAAATAATATTCATGAACTGTTTCATCAGTAAGAAGGTTACTACAAATGTATGTTTTATTCAATTATCAATCACACACAACCAGGTACATGTAAGCGTGTTTCCGGCAACTAGTTTTGGTTCTAAGATTGAGCCATCATCAGACAACTACACAAGAACATTTCTTCTGTAGTGGCCAGATGATGCCTTGATTTTAAGAGGCAAAATTAGACTTTACAAGCAGCTTGTTGTGTGTCAATGATGATTAAAAAAATACATTTGTGATTGGCACACCAGCAGGGATGTTTTTTTATCAAGAGTAGGAAGGTTACTTATAAAACCATAATATGAAACATGCTTTCAAATTTACTGCATCAAAAGTGTTTGACTGGAGCAATATATAATACCAAATATTATTAATGTATCCTCACTTTCATATTTTACTTTCTGATTTATTACTTAATGAGACAGTGTGATACATAGCATGTAAAAGACCAAATTAATGATTATAGTCAGAGATTAGGACAGTGAAACTTCAGATATGAAAGGAATGATGTATTAGTAACTTGTGGAAAGTGGTAAAAATACAGTGGGGTTAATTTATGTAAACACATGTACTACACTAATGGCTGTCACATTGAGCAAGGTCATCAGAAACTGTATGCACAACATGACAGTTCTAGCCTATTAACTGTCTTCTTGCCTGTAGATTTTCCATTCATGAATGCCAACCTGCTGATGTAGATGGCTGTTACAGTAGGCAGCTGTTCCTTGACCTGACAAGAATAGTGCCCATACCTGTAGCAAACTTACATGCAGCAGCCCACTCAGAATACCCAAAAATAAACAAGTAAAATGGTTCGACTGGACTGTGAGCTGAATATATATATGTATGCTCTTATGCAACCACTGCAAAAAAAGTTCATCAGACCAATTAGTAATTTTAACTTCCACTTAAAAATTAGGAAGACTTTCAATATAAAACTGTAGGACTGAGATCCCAATCCCAGTACTGTTAATCCTTACAGTTATTATTGTTTTCCTCTCATACAGGCATATATTTGTCACCAGTACCTGATGATGGCTTGTCAAAGTATTACAGCCAAAACATGTACCACACTTCAGACACAGAAAAAAAAAAGTCTAATGAAGTCTAATGAAGTCTTCTTTTGTCCTACAACCCTCCGTAGATTTCAACTTCTCCACAAGATCAAGCAAAGCCAATCTGTCCATCACCACCTTTGTCCAATATTTCATACCCAATACTCCAATATCCTTCAGCCCACCATCTATTTTGTGTCCTCTTTCTCTTTCCCATTGGACTCCATTCAAGAATCCTCCTCACCATTCTGCACTCCTCCATCCTGTGTATATGGACCCACCATTTCAATTTTTGGGCTTTAATGAACCTCACTATATGAGCTCCTCCAATTGATTTATTTAATTCATGATGATCCTCCATCTGTCCCTTTCTTGAATGGGACCAATACTCTTCTCAGGATTCTTCTTTCGAAGAGCATTAAATAATTCATATCCCTCTCCATCAAGGTTCAAGTTTCAGCAGCATATGTTACAATGGGCCTTAGAGTGGATATATATATTTTGGATTCTTTCCCATTGAGCTTTGATGAAAGCAATTTTTTATTCATAAAGAAGGCTTTATTTCCCTTCTTTATTCTCATCAAAATTTCCAGGCGGTTTACATTTTTGTCATTTATTACCGACCCTAGGAAATTAAAAGTCTGCATTGTCTCAAAATTATGTTGTCTGATATTTACATTTTTACTTATATTGCTTATTTTTATATTAACTTATAAATATTTTGTGTTCTCTTGATTAATACTCAACCCTACTTCATTTGCATTCTTGTTCAGGGCTTTTAATAATTCTTCCATGCTCCTTTACTTCTGGCCATTATCACCACTTCATCTACATACACATTTGTGTCATATAAGAGGCTGTTGTTCCTCTCATGAGTTTCTTAATTATTTGGTCGACAGTTACATTAAAGAAAACTGTTGACAAGGTATCACCTTGTCCTACTCCTTTGAAGACTAAGAATTTTTCATATAAATTATTTTCAAGGATTATTCTTCCTTCTGACTGTTCCATGGTCATCCTTATTAGTCTAATTTCACTGGCATTTCTGTTTGTTGCAGTATTTCATATATATCTTTATCCTTTTTATGGAGCCAAAGACTTGCTTAAATCTACAAATAACACACGTAGATACATTTTATATTCATATGCCGTCTCTATAATTTGCCTGAAAGTAAATAAATTATCATTTCCCATCCAGATTTAAAATCATTCTGATAATCCCCTATTGTCATCTCAGCATATCTAACGACTCTTGTTATGAGGCACCCTTGACAATATTTTGTAAATTGTGGAAGAAGAGTAATTCCTATATGATTTTCACATTCATCTTTACTTCCTTTTTTGTGTACTGGAAATATTAAACCTGTTCTCCAGTCTATTGTAATTTTTTATTCCTCCCATACTTTCTTAAAAAAATTTGTAAATTCTGTTCCATAATGTAGGACCAGGCTTTTGTATCAGTTCTGCTCTGATACCATCAATTCCTGGTGCTTTATGCTTTTAGAATTTATCAATAATTTTCCTTACTTCTATGTAGTCAGATCTTCTATTTCTTCATATCTTTCATCAGATATTATCAGGTCTGTTTCTCCAATTACTAGTGTTTTCCTTGGTTAATTCTTGAAAATAATTTCTCATTTCTTCCATCACTTCATTCCTTTCCAGTAATGTTCCTGTTTTATCCACTAATATATTTTGGGTTTACAGTATTCCCTTAATTCTTTAACATTTTCGGTACTCTGTTTTGTTCTTATAATAAAAGCCAGTGTGATGCATTATTTCCCAAATTTATTTTGATAAAGAACTCTACATGTTTTGGACAGATCTGCTGTCCATCATCAGGAGTCTCAACACTGTGTACAGAGCAGTAAGTATTTGTCATGCTAATTATGTTGACTTTCTGCTAGCAGGGTCATGATGGAAGTGTTGAGACTCCTCATGATGGACAGTAGATCTGTCCGAAACATGTAGAGTCCTTTATCAAAATAAATTTGAGAAACAGTGTATCTCGTTGGCTTTTATTATAAGAAACTATCATGATGCATGGTCCTCTGAATGCCAAACTCTGTATTGTTTTATTTTCTTTTTCTTCTTTTCTTTTCTGTTTGTATAATTCTCTATTTTGTCCAGAATTTCTATGTAACAATTTCATTCTTGCTTTATTCTTCTCTTGTCCTATGCTAATACACTCGTCATCATACCAATCTTCATATCTTTTCCTTCTTTCTTGTCCTAGTACCTATAGTGCTGTTTCAGAAATACACTTTTTTATATGAATCCTTCCTGCTTTATATCTGAGAACTCTGCCTGCCTCACTGATCTTCTTATGACATCTGTCTAAATTTTGGCTTTAAATGGCATCTTCCAGATTTTCACTGTTCAATTTCATTCTCTTATTAAATCTTTCTTGTATGTTCATTATTTTGTTAAGGCATCTTACTGTTACTAAAAAGTGGTCCTCTCATACTTCTAAAAATTTGTTATTGTGTTAATTCTGTTTCTATTGACTAACACATGATCTGTTTGGTTTACATCATTAGTTTCCAGAATAACCCATGTTCCCTTGTGGATTTTTGTATGTTGCACCTTTGTACTCTGAATAATCAAATCAATCATTGGAGCAAATGAGACAAGTGTATTTCCATTTTCACTTGTAGACTCATGTGGAGTATATTCACGTACTATGTCACTTCTGTCTTCTTTCCCTCTCTTAGAATTGAAGTCTCCTAAAACCATATTTGCATCATATTTCAGGGCAGCTTCTTAAATCCTCATCAAATCATCACAGAATTTCTCTATGTCTTCTAGTTCTGATTCTTTGTTTGGTGTGAATGTGTTTATGATTGTGGTATTACACAATTTTCCTTTTATTCATATTTTTTAGATTCTACCATTCACTGGTTCAAAGCCTATTAGACTTCTCCTAGCATCTTTATCTAATATGAAACCTGTAACCATTTCTTCCTCTAATGCTCTCCACCCATACATTAAGGTATAATCTTTTTTATCAATCCATCTCTCATTTAGCCACCTAGTTTCTTGTAATACTGCTATATGTGTGTTGTATGTTTCCAGTTCATTAGCTATTTCTTGCATTTTACCTCCTTGAAGCATAGTTCGAACATTCCAAGTTCCAAGTTGCAAAACCATTCTCACCGTCTTCAGTCTTAGCGTAGGTCATCTCCAAAATCTGCCTAACTTATTTTCTGGTGTAGATTTCATAGTGATTTGGTTTTTAAGAGGTCATATTGCTGGTGTGACACTCAATCCCCAACCTGTTCAACCAGGGTTTTTCTGTCAGGGTCTCCTTCCCTTAGCTGAAAAAACCAGTTTTAAGACACTTTTCCATCTGCTGTACCCTCAATAGGTGTACATGCGGATGACAGTTATGTGTTATTTGTTTGGTTGTAATGTACTGGTGCACTGTATGGGGGTAAGGACCCAAACAAATCAATAGTCCTTAGGATGACTTCAAATCCACACATGCCACCATCTGTTCACAGCAGCCCTGCTCCTTGTTGAGACAACCATCAGTGGATTCCTCCCTATACTATCCCACTCATGCCTAGTTATAATTGGGAATGTAAAGATGAAGCTACAAGTGATTTCACATCTTTCAGTTGAATTTTTCCTTGCAGATGGTGTTGGTGTTAACATATGTGCCTGTACCTATGGCTTGAGTTAACTATCTGGGTGTCTTGTGGGTGGGGCCTATACTCTCTTAAGAATAAGTTACAATATTCCTAGCAAATATGAGATTTGCTGATCATGGTTGTGTGGGAATGTACACACTACATTATGTAGATCACCTGTATTTAGTTTATGCAACTCCTGAGCTTTGAATTTTAAGCCATGTGAGCTGCAAAGAAACAGCAGTTTCATGAAGTGTGCACAGTAACAGAAGTAACCTATGAAACTTGAGTCATGCAACTGAAATGTGATAAATCAAATAATGCACGATTAAGTGAAATTGATACAAGGGGCAGGCATTTTTAAAGTTAATATACCTAAGATTCATTCTCCATATTCTTCTAACATTTTGTGTTTTTGTAAGCTGTTACTAAAAGTTGTGACAAAGATTACTGTCTTATTTGTGACCAAGAGAACAATTTTATGCTGACATAGTATACAACTGTAAATGGGTAAAACTAAGCAGCTGTACTAGTAAGTAAATCTCCCAAAGAAGATAACACATTTGTCGTGAAATACAGTGGACACCAAAATTTCAGGAAATGCATGTTGATTGACTGTGGTTATACAATATTCAACACTTATATTTCCAACATCAAGTTACACTTGAAAGTGCATTCTGGTGTGCCAGGTCCAGGGTTGTGCTCAGGTCAACATACTGTTTTGCAAAGATTTGTTGCCATTTTACCCTAAGCTCTTGCTGTCTAGTGGGCACTCTTTGAATTCTGCAGCTTAGAGATTTTCTGGCCAATACAGACTGCAAACAGTTAATACCCCAAAGAGATACTGCTTGATGTAATATTCTAGTGAGGCAGGTTTTCCTGTTGCAGGAAGTCATGATACACGTAACATTCAATAACTTATTTAATAACCAAGTTCAAAGCAGTAGGCAAATAAGTACTACAGCAGAGAGTGGTAATAGGAATGGCACCCAGGTCCTCAGGAAACCTCCAACACTAGGGGGGAAAAAAAAAACTATGTTATGCATATATCATACAGAGATATGACAAGGGCATTATTAAGACCATGCATGACAAACATATCAAATAAATCAACATGACAAAGCCAATGCATTCTTCTAGTAACTTTGTGAACACACCAAAAATTGATCTTTTAAAATTGTCAAACTAGAAAAGCAAAAAATATTAAAATAGAGATAAGGGACTGAATTAATTTTGTATAAGTCTTCTCTGGATTTCACAACAGAAGTACAACTGATGATCTACAAAATATAGAAGGACCCCATCAAACAGTGTTTAACAAAACCTAGACAATGGGAAACATGTCTTCTATCAGCTTTATGTACATCTGGAGGAAATAAGATAGAATAAGCCATCCTGTTGTGTGTTAATTGCATATTTGCCTTACATGAAAAAGGGTGTAATATATACTTGAACTGAAAGACAGATAGGGAGAGAGAGAAATGCAAAAACACAGTTCCCACACTGACCATGAGATGATACAACAGCCCAACACATGACCTACTGCTACAGGCAGATAGAGTAACAGCCTGATGAGTCATTTATTCTTCGGAATAAGCATGTGGCATGTGTGATTTTGGAACATGTCTTAGATATAACTTTGTTGTGCCATTTGTGATTCTGGTACATTTAAAAAGTGACAGACTTGAACTGAAGGAAAAGCGTGTCTGAAAAGTATGCTGCTTTAAACTATGGAAAAATGCTACAGAAGCTTTCAAAACATTTGAAGTAACTCTTGGGGAGCACACAATGGAAACGAAAGTTCTGGAGTGGTTTCCCAAGTTTAAAAGCAGTGTGACACCTGCTGAAGGTGTCAACATTCAGGACATTCATCAATGAGTAAAACAAAAGAAAGTGTGGATCAAGTGACAGAACTTCTTTTTTTAAAAAAAAATCCATGTAGTTTATAATAAGTTGTAAATTTTATTGGGTAAGGTCAAGTTGTGTATGAGGGAGCAGCCTCCAATGTGGAGAGTAGCTGCAAATATATTGAATAAGCAGTTGCAGACAGCCGACAAGGGGTGGTCTTCCAGCTTTGGGTTTGGATGAGGTGCTAACAACTCCTCACGGTAAAAACTGGTTTTGTTACAAAACAGATACACATGCCTCAGGCCTGACTGGTCCTTTGGTATGACCTAAGCAATGAAAAAGGGATATGAGATTTGGTACATGGAATATTAGGAGCTTGTATAGGCCAGGTTCAACAGCCAGGGAATTAGCAAGATATAAATTAGATTTATTAGCAAGATATAAATTAGATTTAGTGGTTGTAAAGGAGGTTAGGTGGGACAAAGGGGGCATGGTAAGAGCAGCTGAATATATTTTCTATGGAAAAGGAAATAAAAATCATCAATTTGGGAACAGGATTTTTTTGTACACCACAGATTAGTATCAGCAGTTAAGAAAGTTGAGTTTGTTAGTGATAGGATGTCATATATAGTTCTGAGAGGTCGCTGGTGTAATATCTTTCCTGATGGGAAGACTCACAACCATCTTGATCACACATTGATGGATAGGAGATGGGATTCTAGTATACTTGATGTACAATCTTTCAGGGGAGCTGACTGTGACACTGATCACTATCTGGTGGTAGCAAAAGTTTGGAAAAGATTGGCAGTAAGTAAACAAGCAGTCGAGAAGTTTGATGTGGAAAGATTTAATCTCAGGAAGCTGAGGGTTGGGAAACAGTATAAGATTATGAATTCAAACAGGTTTGCAGCTTTGGAGAACTTAAATGATAGAATGGATATAAATAAGCTTCAGGAGAATATTAAAAGAGAATGTAAAAACCACAACTAAAGAGAGTCTAGGTCCATATGAATTGAAGCAACATGCACCATGGTTTGATGGGGAATGTTTACATTTTTTAGATTAAAGGAAGCAGGCTAAAATGTAGTGGTTAAAGGGTCCAAACCAAAGCAATGTAGAAAATCTAAAATGACATAAGACGTGAAGCCATTAGACATTTCAGGAACAAAAAGAAGGAATATATGAAAGCTAAAATTGATGAACTTGAGGGCATCAATGATTTTAAAAGGGTTACCAGCCTAGAACTAATATAGTAAAGAATGAGAAGGGTGATTTATTTACAGACTCCCACAGTATTTTGCCTTGGTGGAAGAACCATTTCTCTCATCTGTTGAATGTACATGGTGTTAATGATGTTAGGCAGACAGAAATACATATAGCACAGCCAATAGTGCTTGAGCTGAGTGCCTTTGGGGTTGAGATGGCTATTAAAATGCTAAAAAGACACAAATCACCAGGTACTGATCATATCCCTGTCTTGACAAAACCTGTTCTACAGAATATGTCTAACTTTTGAAGTTCCATATTTCACATAAGTTTTCAGTCAAGTACGTAATTCAAAAAGCCTGAGGTCCTATGCAGCATTTTGTAGGATACTGGTTTTTATAGCATCCCTATATCTGAATTCCCAAGCTGGAAGACCATCCCTTTGGGTCATCACCTGAATCTGCATGTTCAACATATTCACTACTGCCCTCCATATCTGGAGGTCCCAACCTGTGTATTACATATTAAAAGTCAGGCCACTGTCTAGTCAATGGGATTCCTCCAATTAAAAATTCATGTTTATGTCCCACTTAAGCTTCTGCTAGCTAATATGCTGTGCCCTGCATTAACAATGTGATACCTGTCATTTTATATCCTCTTGCTTCACATTACCATGGCTAGCTGCCCTTATACCTCTGCTACCTCCCTATACCCAATTAGCATATTTACATCCAAGTAGTCAAACCACCATGTCATTTTGGTGTACAGTCTTGAACGAAGAAGTGCTTGGAAGAGAAGGGAAAGGAGGAGGCAGAAAAAGGAGAAGATGGAAAGTCTAGGACCTCTGGAGTTTCCAATATGTCATTTCTGTCCCCTGCTACAAAATGTAGTCCAAATCTGAGGTGAAAAATCTCCTTTCCCCTATAACTTGACACATCTTTCCATTCAGAATAGGTTAATGAGCAGTCGCCAAAGCCACATGATCATCTACTAAGGTAATCCTCAGAATTTTCACCGGAACTATATAAATCTAATGAAATGACATCTTTATCACTAATATATAAACTTTCAGCCATTTACTGCCACCACAGCCCTAACTCAAGTACTAGGATCCCAAAGAAGCTTACATTCAGTATATGAAAACAAATATTCAAAGTAAAACCGTCATTCTATCATGGATGAAATGAAAAATATCAGGCTACATTTTCCTGGCTGATATTTTAGGCACCGTCTTATCATTTCTGATTTGTAAACTGGTTCTGTTTCCTTTTTCAAGGTACAGGACAATATAAGGTATTCTGCTCCACTTGCCTCCTTGACACAGCTAGTCACAAACCTATCATCAGAAACCTTGGATAACACAATAATCACTACCAAGCAGTTACATATACTCTTGTGATGGCTGTACAAAACAGAACCTCTTGATATACATATTATTTCAGATCCCCTAAACCTGAATGTGCACACTGGCTACATATTGAGGCTTATTCAGAAAGTAAGTACTGTTTTGCTGTAAAAAAAAAAATCGAGTAAGGTTTCATATAAAATTTTATTGTTATCAGATTCTACATTCTTCAAACTATTTTTCCACATATTCGCTGCCATTACTGAGGCACTTATTGTAGCGGGGCACAAGTTTTTGTATACTCTCCTCATAGAATGCGGCCGCCTGCGACCCAAGTGCCTACTGACAATGCCATAGTGTAGAGTCCTTGAAATCTGAGGAAAGTGCAGGGACAGAACAGAAATCGTGAAACATATGTCGTCACGCACTCTTTCGTTGACTTTACACACCAAATCATCATTTACAAAAGATGGACGCCCACTTCGCACCTCATTGTGCACGTTCTCTCATCTTTCATTGAACGTCCAAACCCATTTCCTAACCATGCCATCACTCATCGCATTGTCACCATACACTTGACATCTGGTGATGAGTTTCACTTGGTACCACAGTCCTAGCTTTCAAAAAATGAATTACAGACCATATTTCACAGTCGGCGGCCCCTTCAATTGTCTTAAACATGTTTAACGCACAGGAATAAACATAAACATAACATGAATTTTATGAAATGGCATCTGTGGCTTCTCAATTGATAGAGGAAGTCACTGCACATGCGCAAAGTGACAGTCTCGAGGATGCGTGACAGATATGCGCAGACAGTACTTACTTTCCGAATAACCTACGTACAAATACAAGCACTGACAACAGTTCTGATATACATTTCCCTGGTTTTGTCCAGTCAGAGAACTTGCTATGGGACCAGAAGCACCAATCAATCCTTGATCAGACAGAAAGTCGGTCAACAAAAGAATTACGAGATAAGCAACTATAATTAGTAACTACAAAAATAGAACATAAGGTTCAGATCTTCACCTTTAAAAGAAAATCAAACATCAAGAGTTAGCCCAGTACTGAATACTGAGCATGTTGGACAGATAAATACAATACTTGGGTCTGACATACACAGTACATCAAAATGTGCTGAAAGATTAATGTTTACTGGCCTTGCACTGCACAACTCTAATGCTTCAGGGAAGCAGTCCAGCCAGCAATGTGAGATTTAAAATCCAGAATTCCAAAACAATAAAGGATAAAGAATTTAAATATCTTACCTCACATATCTGCCTTTAAGCAGCATCAGAAATGCCAATTTTAGCATGTTCCAGTTGTCACTTCCATCATAATGCATCAAATTCAGAGCCATGGCAACATGGGAGTGACAATTATCACAACACAAGTTATGCTGGAAAGAGATAAATGTAAAATTACTCCTCTGGACTGTGTTCTTCCAGGTTATAAGACAATGCAGTCTGCTCTGTAGTTGCAAATATTTCAAAGGAACATGCTGCCTGCTAGAATGTAACTCCAAATATATATGGTATCATAACCCAGAAGACCATAACCAACATCTTCACTGTTATGACAACCTCAAATATCAAACAACATTACGTCCCTGCTTGCAATATCCGTGGAGTTCATTTTGTCTTGGGCAAAATGAAAGTAAAGAAACTGTTCACATGCACATACAGCTGTCATATCAATTTCTCCAAGAATGGGACATCAAAAGTTAAGTCTACAATGTAACCAAACTAACATAAAGAAAAATCATAACCCAGCACATTTCTTTTCCATTCTGCAAAGGTGAGATGACAGATCAGGCAGCTGGCATGTTAAACAATCTATGGATGATATGTGCACACTAGAGTCGTGTCTTCTTAATGTAAAGCCATTTTGAATGTCACATATTGCCGATTTACAGTACTGTGATACAAGAGGAAATACATAAATTAATTTTTGTAATTAGTAATGTATTTACCTGGGAACATCTTTAACATTTTCTTCAGAAGAAAGGATGTATATGATAAAAATCTGGATAACTGATAGTGTGACATACATATTGTTTGTGCGAATTACCTATACAGACACCCCCCTCACTGTAGTGCTATTGTGCCCTGCTTTTTAAAATTTTGTTATTTGTTACTTTGTGCATGAATGCTTCTTGACTGAACGAATATCAGGGCACTTGCTTTTGCATTAACAACACTGTCATGTGTTAACTGATGGCCAGGCACCACCTCTTGGCATTATCAGATTGTGGAGTTGAGCAGTGGACTTAGCACGCCTCTTAACGGGGGGGGGGGGGGCCAGGAGCCAAAAAAAAAAGGAAAAAATTTTTTCTCATCCTTTGGGAAGTGTGGTGGGCCTTGTTTTTGTTTTTGTTGTGCCCGGGATTTTT
>Ga0131853_10015508_pt1 | contig 13932 bp, 8 predicted proteins | sample TergutLab28metaG_FD_92764 | JGI IMG/M metagenome (GOLD analysis project Ga0131853, IMG submission 92764) | Labiotermes labralis P1 segment gut microbial communities from Petit-Saut dam, French Guiana - Lab288 P1 (version 2) (version 2) | ecosystem: Host-associated > Arthropoda: Insects >... | reverse complement strand
TGGGTGTGGGTGTGTGTGTGTGGTGTGTGTGGTGTGTGTGTGGGTGTGGATGTGTGGGTGTATGGGGGTGTGTGTGTGGGTGTGGGTGTGGGTGTGGGTGTGGGTGTGGGTGTGGGTGTGTGTGTGTGTGTGTGTGTGTGTGTTCTGTATAATTCTCATAACAAATAACCAATTTTCCGTAGACTTTTTCACCTACTGACATTTCTGATTGTTACAGACTCTTGTCTTTGTGAGGTCTGCATTGAGGTTTTGTATATATTGTAGAAAATCTGTAGCTTTCAGAGGGTTAATACCGAATTTCTTAATAGCTGACAATGTTTCAACTAATATTAACAGTCTCCATGTTTCTTTACATTTAAATATTCTCATGTTGGCACTATATCCTGTTATCGTAAAGCCACATATATTTCGTCTCAACCGCAGGTAGAAGGTGCCACAGTTTCTTTCACTTACAAAATCAATCACCAATTAATTATCACAAAGAAGAAAATCTTGTAACCTATATATCATGTGCATAGCACATAACAGAGTAAACACACTCTATACGATCTCCCTTTGTGCAACTGATGTACCCCGACGTGCTCAGTCTGTCAGGACAACTTTCGGGATACGGTTGGGGTTCATCGAATCGTACAGAGTTGCAGATATGTCTTTTTTAATTATTTGTTTATTCATATATTCTTGGAGTACAAGGCCTGCTGTTGTCCAGTTAAACAACAAAAAAAATAAATTTTGACGTTTTGCTGACCGTGCATCTCAGTATATTTATCTCAGTATTTAACCAACTTGATGTACAAAATTTGTTTCACAATAAGTTTTATTTCATGCCTCTACATGTTTCGAGCACACGTGCTCATCATCAGGAGGTCAAAATTGCATTATACAGCCTCTGGTATCATCACACCTATAAGTGTTTAATGCAATTTTTACCTCCTGATGATGAGCACGTGTGCTCGAAACATGTAGAGGCATGAAATAAAACTTATTGTGAAACCAATTTTGTGCATCAAGTTGGTTAATTACTGAGATAAACAAAAATCATATTCCAACAAAATACCACAGTCACTTCACTCACACTCCCTCACTCATACTCCCTCACTCACTCACACTCCCTCACTCACACTCCTCTCTTATTGGAATGTCCCGTCAGTATTCCATTATCTTTCCTTAGCTTCTAAACTTCTTTCCCTTCTCAGACCTCTGTAGTCACCCTTCCTACTTTTCACCAAAGGTTTCTTCAGTGGACACTTACAGAGAAATTTATGACGGACGGTCCCAAACCGACGGCATCAAATGCCAACATTTGTTGTACCATCAACTTTCGGTTAAAAGACGTTGGTTTCCTTACAAGGAAAAGTAGGTATATCAGGTGACATTTAATTTACAATGATCGGAGGTTTTCCTATTTACGACTCGTTTGGTAATTATTTCGTGACACAACTTATTTCATTTTAGCAAACTTCTGAATTCGCCACGAATTGAGGCGTGTCCTCCACAGTGATTTTAACAGTTCCCTATCACCGAATCATCTTACCGTGCGATTTACATAATAGCTTCTTATTTAAGAACGGTCGAAACTAACTCTGTGACACACAAATAAGTGCATATATGTTCTCCATTGTAGCTCAATCGGTATAGCGACTGAACTACGGGCTGGAAGATCCGGGATCGAATCCCGGTGGGTACGAGATTTTCCGCCCGTCCAGACCGGCTTTGGGGCCCACCCAGCCTCCTGTAATATGGGTACTGGGTCTTTCCCGGGGGCAAACTGCGGCCGGGGCTTTCTGCTGACCACTCACCCCCTTCTAGTGCCGCTGTCATGGAAGAGTAGAGTTATACTTCTACCCACTCTCTGGGCCACACTGGGCCTGTAATAGTTTCACTTTACATTTATGTCCTCCATCACAAAACGATCTTCAAATCGTTAAGATTAAATGCCTTGTTATCGATTCATTCAAATCCTTTTTCACTCAACCATACTCCATTTGTTTTCACATCTCTTCCGATTGAATTAATCCTGCAGTTTGTGTGTTTGTTTGTTTGTTTTTGGCGCGACAGCCCCCCAGTGGGCCAAGGTCTCCTCATTCACGAGGTTTCTAATCGCACACAACGACGCACCGCAGCCGGTAGGACTCCTCTGAGCGTGTGATCAGTTGGTCGCAGAGACCTATACCTGACAACACACAACACTCACAACAGACAAACCTCCAAGCCCACGGTGGGTTTCGAACCCACAATCCCGGCAGGCGAGCGGCCGCAGACGTACGCCTTAGACCGCGCGGCCACTGGGACCGCCAATTCTGTAGTCACTACAAACAAAAGACAAATAAGCAGACAAATATCGAATTAAGAAAAATAACCACACGATACACTAATCGTGGGAAATTCTATATCGAACACAGATGTTTTCCTTTCTTTTCGAGATACTTTTACGATAGATGAACAATTCCGCACGCTCAATACTCGAATGCCTAAAGGAAACAAAGCTTTCCGCGATATCTTTTCGATCTTTAAGCAAGTGTCCAGTATTCCCCTCCAGTATTTCTCCTGCATATTCCAATATTCTCCCTTTGAAAAAAAAAAAAGCCCATGTCCTTCTACAGCGACATTATTTTGTCTGGAAACTATTTATTTTCGCTCTCCGTCGTCTGGGTTACTTTATACATCCACACATAGACCAGATTTTATGCTATTTGTCGGAGAGATATGAGTCATATTGGCGTCCCTGTGTAACTGTGTGAAATATAATTTTGCCTGTTGTTTGTATGGGTGTGAAATTTGGTGGCTCACATTGAGGGAGAAACGTAGGATGAGGGAGTTTGAGAATAGGGTACTGAGAAGAATATTTGGGCCTAGGAGGGAGGAGATAACTACGGAGTGGAGAAAACTACATAGTGATGAGCTTAATGATCTATACTCCTTACCAAAAATTGTTCCGGTGATTAAATTGAGAAGAATGAGATGGGCGGGGCATGTAACACGTATGGAAGAGAGGAGAGGTTCATGCAGTGTTTTGGTGGAGGGTACCTCAGAGAAAGGGACCACTTGGAAGGCCCAGGCTTAGATGGGAGGACAATATGAAGATGGATCTTCAGGAAATGGGATGTGGGGGCATAGAGTGGACCGAGCTGGCTTAGGATAAGGACAGGTGGAGGGCACTTGTGAATGCGGTAATGAACCTTCGGGTTCCATAAAATGCGGGGAATTTCTTGACTAGCTGAAAACCTGTTAGCTTCTCAAGAAGGACTCTGCTCCATGACTCCATGGAGCAGAGTAAGTAAGTGTAAATTTTGTGTGATACATATACGGAATAACAGCTATAGCAGGAAGTGCTCTGTAAATTCGGACGATATTTTAGAAATACGTGAAAAGTTTGTAAGAAACAAGCTGACTCCGAGGGAATAAGAGAACACGCAGTCGAAACGTATGTGCTGCAACTGTATCACACACACGTGTCTCAAAATCTATATGAAACAGACTGCAAAGCAAGTCTGAATTATTTGGTACTGGACCCTTCACGATATGCCAGTCGGAATGTGGAATGGACCATAGCATGATATTGCGGTGGGTATGTGATGAGCTGTAAGTGCATTTATGGGCGTTTTCCCCGAGAAAGTCATTTCACACTAATGTATTAGACACATTCCGACCCAATTTATGTTGTGATGTGACTCTGAATTATAATATACGCGAGATTTTTACTTGTGGGCATGTTGAAGAGCAATGTGTATAGTAGTCACCCTCTCATGGAAGATCATCAGCGGAATTTTGACCTGCAGTAAATAAAGTTATTTGCAACGCGTGACTGCATGCCACAGGAAATAATTCTCAGGACCCTCTACAAGCACGGTAAGACTGAATCTAATTAACTAAAATATATTGGAATAGAAATCGTGGAATCCCACTCACGGCGAAATAGAGTAGTAGTTTTCACTGCGCTGCCTGCCGTCAAGCAGAAGTCTGAAAAGTCATGCGTCGCTTAACGACGTGATACGTTCTGAGAAATGAGTCAGGAGATTTCGTCGTTGGCGAACGTGTAATTCCACAAACCTAGATAGGACATTATAGCCTACTATACACATAGGCTATATGGTATAGCCTATTGCACCTAGGCTACAAACCTGTACAGCATGTTACTGTTCTGAACACTGTAGGCAATTGTAACACAATGGTATTATAATATTGTGGGACCACCATCGTGTATGCGGTCCGTCGTTGACCGTAACGTGATTATGCGGTGCGTGACTGTATAAAGCTCGGAAATGAAACATGAATCACTGTTGTGGTCCCTTGTTGAAAACCAGAGAGAATATAATACCTTCATTCACCAAAGTAACGTTTCTTAAACGGTGTTCTGCGGAGACCAAAGGTTTAGTTTTCAGGGCGGAACACGGAAACCTGCTGTAGGCTTCAGCCTGCATCCGGATACCACACCACCCAAGCCAAACCACAAATTAACACCAACACGCATCGAACCAGAGCAATACAACCCATGAAATAACTCAACAAATAAGTCGCAAGCTCCTGAGGATGGGTGTATTAACATCTGAAACATGTTGAGCATTAAATAATGAAATAAGAAAGCAAGTGACATCAAGTTGGTCTCTCTTTATTCAACTATCAAGATGATGCACGGTCCAATAAACGTAACATTCACACCTTAATACTATCTGCATTTGCTTTTCTACTAACCTCCACCGCAGCATCTATCACAGTATCTCTATTTTTCTTGACGGTAAAACTATTTGTGACTGCTCAGTACACATATTCAAAACAAAACATGAACTTACATGTCAAATTCATTTCAGTTCCCTTTAAATATTTCAGTTCTTATTTTAAACTGAAATTTATGATCACAAGAACATAACTCCTTTTACTCCGAAGAGGAAACTCATCATAAAAGTGTATATCAGTATGGACTTTGTTATACACTTTCTGTAAACCAGTGGCGTACTGAGGGGGGGGGGAGGTTGGGTGTTCAAACTCCCCCCCCCCCCGAAATTCTGAAGGCCCTCCAAAATCGTGCCAAACTCAACCCGATCGTGAAAACTGTTCAAAATTGTTGAATTTAGGATACCAACACCTCAAGATGTTCTGAAAAAAGGCAGTAAAATTCTAAAACTACCTAGGTTCGCAATTGTTTTACATTAGCAATGACCAACAAATTGGTTGTCATCATAAAGATTCTTAAAATACCAAAAATTAAGAAATTTTTACTATATGAAATAAAATTTCTTGTACAAAATTACAGCTGCCTCCAGAACCCCTGACTAGGGGCTACAGCCCCCAGATCACCGTTATCTCTGTCCTCAACTGAATTTGATGAACCCCCCAGAACAAAATTCCTGGGTACACCACTACTGGAAACCATTTGTTTATGACGACAAAATGGACTGCCTAGTACACAGTAGGGGCGTAATCTCTACTGGGTCAGCTGCCTCTGGAAATGTATAGACCACAACGAAGTAATACATGCAAAATCCCAGACTATATGCACGTTAATTCTGCGCCTGTACCTACCACTGTTATTGCAGGTGGTTAACAAAGAACCGCCCATAATGCTCACACACGAATCCGTTTTAACGTTTCTACAGTCCATCAGATTATAACAACGCTTCTGTGTAAGCGTAAATGAATTATGTATGGTTAGCTCAGCTCGTAATCTACCTTCCGTGGGCAATTTAAATACTCGTAAAGTACTAACTGCAAATATCGTTTTGTAATGCGATCAGTACGGTCTTCGTTAAAACTCTGAGCCCCACTTCCGTGATTTATATTTGTAAGAAGAATTTACAATATGTCGTAAATTTTCGATTTCATTTCGCGTGGGTATGCATGAAGATTCTGATTTACAACGTAAAAGTTAAACGTGAAGGTAAAGTTCACCCTAGAACAGGCCACGAAAGCCTAGGGGGTTAGTAGACATATAGCTCTACTCTTTCATTAACCTCGGCGCTAGGTGGTGATGGTTGGTTCGTAGTGTCTGGGTTGCAGGCTCAAGCTGTGTTGTAGGATTAGAGGTCCAAAATTATTTATACTCTGTTTGTGGTTTAGCTATTTGTATGTAAGGTTTTTGTTACTAGTGTGGGTTTAACGGTTATTGTATATTTTATATTTTGTTGCGAGTAAAATTGGGCTTGATATTTCGTACGTGCGCACACGTTTATATTAGATAATATGATACTTTATGAGAAGAAAATTTCTATACTGAATGTAATTGCTGATCCAGGAAGATTTATACAAATAATACGGTCTTATCTATGTACAGTTAACAGCATAGCGGGTATAGCTACCTAATAGAAGAAATAAATGTATTAAATATTCAACACTTATATTAATATAATCGCCAACATATAGCATATTATTTATTCAATATAAGCAATTTTATTATTTTATACTAAAATAAATGAAATTATATATAAGATAAAAAATTACCAATAAATAGATTTATTGGTAATTATTCATCTTATATGTATAAAATTTTATTTTTAGGTACGAATTATGTATATAAAGCCTGTAATCCAACAATCCTAAACTTATCTATAAATTACATAAAAGATAAGTTTAGGACTGTTGGATTACAGGCCCAAAATTATTTAGTCTCTGTTTGTGGTTTAGTTATTTGTATGTAACTTTTTTTGTTACTAGTGCGGATTTAACGGTTATTGTATGTTTTATATTTTGTTGGGCTTCATTTGTAGGCATGCTTCTTTGTATGTTTGTTTTAATTGATATTGATTAGGAGTTGTTTTGTTTGTATGTTTTTTTATGTTATTGAAGAAAGGTAAAGTAGTTTAGTTGAATCAGTTTTTTCTTATGCTTATTGGACCGTGCATCATCTTGATATTTGAATAAAGGTAGACCAACTTGATGACACTTGCTTTATTATGTCAATTTACTGCTCATCATGTTTCGGATGTTAATACATCCATCTTCAGGAGCTTGCGATTACTTGGTGCGTTATTGTGTATGCTGTATTGTGCTGTATTGACAGAGATTTATGTGTTAATTTATTTATCTAGTGGTAAGTGTTATACCTATATTATGTGTCGTGTGTGGCTCTGAGTGAGTGTGTTCCTGCAAGCGTGTGGTGTCCTGTGGTTCTTGAACTTTATGTGTGTGCTTTGTATTAACATCCGAAACATGTAGAGCAGAAAATTGAAATAATAAAGCAAGTGTTGTCAAGTTGGTCTACCTTTATTCAAACAGTTTTTTTCTTGTTCGGTGCTATGTAAGGTTTTTACTGTCTGGGCTAAAAACGTATTAATTGTAGGAGATATTTGTTCATTTTGTGTTGCTTTGTGTTTTTATTTGTATATATTTTAATTAGATATTTTATTGTTTGTACATTGTACCATTCCGCTTTTGTTCTATCTTCAAGTGAAGTTTTATTCTTGCTTTTTCGTTCAGTATTTGTTTGTTCTATATGCAAGTTTTGTGTGCGTTTTAGCTGAATTTTAAATAGGTTCAGGTGTCTTATTTTAGGTCTCGTTAGTTGTCATTGGTTGGTCAATTATCCTTGTATTTAGCAATATATTTAGTTTCGGTTACATTTTGTGCCAGCAGCCGCGGTTATACCTTGGAAGCGTTTGAATGTGTTCGGCTTAGGTAGTTGTATTATTTAGTTTGATTGATTATATTTTGGTGATTGTTAGGTGAAATTTTTTATTGCCATTGGTTTCTTAGTTCTATTTTGAGACTATGAAATTCTTTTAGTAAACTAGGATTAGATACTCTATCATTTTTTAATGTTAATTGTTTATGTGCCCGAATAGTATTAGTTAGGTTCTTGAAACTTAAAGAATTTGGCGGTAACTCATTCAAGCTGTGCTTGAGCCTGCAACCCAGACACTACGGACCAACCACCTCATCTAGCGCCGAGGTTAATGAAAGATTAGAGCTATATGTCTACTACACACCTAGGCCATCGTGGCCTGTTCTAGGGTGAACTTTGCCTTCACGTTTTAACTTTTACGTTGTAAATCAGAATCTTCATGCATACCCACGCGAAATGAAATCGAAAATTTACGACATATTGTAAATTCTTCTTACACACATAAATCACGGAAGCGAGGCTCAGAGTTTCAACTAAGACCGTACTGATAGCTGTGCTTGAGCCTGCAGCCCGGACACTACTCCAGTGTAACTGCACCTTACCTCCAACATACAGCAAACCAAGAACGATACGACCAATGTGGTAATCAACATCATAGTCGCGAGCTCCTGATGATGGGCATAGTAATGCCAGAAACATGTTGAGCCTATAAGAAGTGCAAAAAAAATAACAAGTGGCATCTTGTTGGTTTTTTTATTCTTCAGTTATCACAATGATGCACGGTCCAATAAACATCAGGCACTGGAACAAGTTTCTCACCGCGTGCTTCGAGTTCCCTCTGCATGTCATGACATGTCATCAACGCACTAGACTCGTAAATTCTTCTAACACTTTCACTCCACAAAGGGAGAAATATATAGCTTAGTCATATAACTCGATGATAGCATACTGCCGCTCCCTGCAAACGGCGTAGCCATGGCGTGGCGTCTGGCAGCTAGTGGGAAGACCCTGAACACAAGGTGGCAGTTTCGGCGGACCGCAGAAAATGTAAATTACTTCACCCTTCGTGGAATTGTTGGTCGAGTGAGGTAGTCGCTAGTATAGTTTGTAGACTAAAAGAAGTGAAAGGCATGCAGTTTGAAGCACTGCTTTTATTAAAGAATTGTTATTCTAATATATGCAAAATTAGAAATGTCTGCAGTGAAGTAACGTGGTTTAAATTTTCGTCATGTTTGTTTGTCTGACCATCCGTCCATCCTTCAACATAGAACTACTCGGCTACTACTGGAAGGATTGTCATAAAATTTGATATTTGAGTGTTTTTCGAAAATAAGTCAAGAAATTTCACCAAGATCTGATAAGAATTACGGGTATTTTACATGAACACCGATTAACATTGTAATAATATCTCGCCAAATTCTTCTTATAATCAAAAATGTTTCCGATAAACGTTGTAGGGAAAATCAAAACACACTTTTTGTGATCAGTAACTTCTCTCAAAAATGGTGCCCTTTGTGAGATAATTAGGGAGCATGCGCATTACATGTTGGATAACTAATGCTGTAAACACACACACACACACGGAATATGTAATAAAAGGTAAAGTGATCCCGTTACAGACCCAGTGTGGCCCAGAGGGTGGGTAGAGGTATAGCTCTACTATTCCATGACCGCGGCACTAGAAGGGGGTGAGTGGTCAGCAGCACGACCCGGCCGCACTTTAATCCCCGGGAAAGAACCGGTACCCATTTTACAGGAGGCTGGGTGGGCCCCAGGGCCGGTCTGGACGGGCGGAAAATCTCGTCCACACCGGGATTCGATCCCGGACCGTCTAGCCCTTAGTCGCTCACTATACCCACTGAGCTAACAGAATATGTAATACGTATTGCTTTTCCATTAAAAATATTGTTGCACAAACGCCCTCAGTGTTCCCTAATATGTATGTGCATTGCTTGTCTTGTTTCTCTGTGTTTGTGTGGGTTGTATGATGTAGGTGTGGGCCCTGTGAAGGGCCGATCCTTCCTCCAGGTAACCCTAGCCTATGCAAATAAATACGTTTTAGAAATTCTAACAGCGGAAGATTCTGGACGTCATTAAAATACAGAGTATAACTTTTCACCGATTACAGAATTTATCACGTATATCAATGAATATACCATACGTTAACTCGTATAAAGTAAAGACGCTAGGATATGAACAGTACAGCCAGACAAGAAATGTGCGTATAAAGTAACAATGAGGCGCGTCCTTGTAACCATTGTTGCAGTGGAAAAGCGACGAATATTACACAGCTTCAGTGTTTGTATTTGTGTCCTTAGGTAGGCAGCATGCAATGCGCATGCGCCATACTGTCATCTGTGGCCTGCCCTGCTCTACAATATTTTCCCACACTATCTCATAAACGGCACGATCTGCAAAAACTAGTTATTGAACACAATATATGTGTTCCGATTTTCTCTACAACTTTTTTCTGAAACATTTTTCATTCTAAGAATAATTTAGTTACAATCAAAAATATGCATGTCGGTCTTCACGTGAAGTACACTTTGTTCTTGTCATATTGTAATGACAATTTAATTTTCTCGCCAGAGTTTAGAAAAATACTCATATATGAAATTTCATGAAGCTGTCTAGTGGGAGCCGAGTTGTTCCATTTGGACGGACTGACAGACATTACGAAGCTAATAATCTGTATTCGCAATATTGCGAAAGCGCTTAATAAATCAATATACATCGTATAATATTTCTGTAGACGTCTGACTGTTTCCATTCAACTCAGGCGGTACAGTTACTACACTACAGACTGGAGTAATGGTAAAGGTAAAGTGCACCATTGTACAGACACGGATGCCCAGTACAGGTCATACGGCTCATAGGGAAGTAGAGGTATAGCTCTACTCTTTCTTGACCATGGCACTAGAAGGGGGTAAGGGGTCAGCAGCACGCCCCGGCCGCTTTCATCCCTGGGAAAGACCCGGTACCCATTGTACAGGAGGCTGCGTGGGCCCAAGGACCGGTCTCGAAAGGTGCGGAATATCTCGCCCCATCGGGATTCGATCTCCAGACCGTCCAGCCCGTAGCCAGTTGCTATACCGACTACGCTGACCGGCCCACACAGACTCGAGTACCGGAGATAAATTCCTGTAATTTTACGCCCAGACGGAATTCGTCCAATTTATCTTTCTGTCTAGTGCGTATTGAGCCCTCCCTGGGAAACTATATCAACGGATTAGTGCAGCTGACCACCCGCCTCCACGTAGCGCCGACCTAAAGAATGCGTGGAGCTGTGCCTCTCTTCTAGCGTAGTACATATTGAACGTTCACTCCGAGTCTTGGTCATTTTGGCTTAGCGTGGAAATGAAAATAAATATATGTTGCTGCGTGAGTAAGGTTGTAGAAAGTCACTTTGTAAAGAAAAAATTTAATATTTTCAGTAGGAATTGTTTGTAATTTTACATAATTAACTCTCTAGCAATTTAATACCAAAATTCTTTCCCTGCTGCCACCAGACACATATATTCCTGCTACTACAGCCATATTTGTTTTTGTTCTTACACCGTGCATGTTGTCGAGTTACTCAATTATTACACCAACCACTGCACATATATAAAATTTATAAAATTTGCATATTAAAACATTAAAAACGTTCCGACATATTTCGGTCCTAAGACCATCATCAGGGAGCTATATATTCCTTGCTAAAGTCACACTAGAAATAGTCACAGATTAATTTCATTGTACAAGTTGGGTGTTGTGGCAGCATGCTGCCACAACACCCAACTGATACAGCGAAATTTGTGACTTTTTATAGTGTGACTTTAGCAAGGACGATATGGCTCCCTGATGATGGTCTTAGGACCGAAATATGTCGCAGCGTTTTTAATGTTTTAATGTGTAAATTTTATAAATTTTATATATGTGCAGTGGTTGGTGTAATAATTGAGTATGGTAAAATAATTATATTAATCTAAAATCAAATATATTATGGTCAAAGTACAGTAAAAAGCGTTTGTTTGTGTTGTTTGTTGCGTGCCCTCAGTTAATTCACGTCCTGTCAGTGGGACTGCAGTTGTAGACAACAGAAGGAAACGCTCAAGACTGTTGTGTGAAATGTAGCACGATAGGTTGGAGCGATATGATACTAAGACAAAGAGACTTATGAGATGGTGCGCATTGTCGACTGGTAAATACGAGTAACAGGGGTTGAGGGGGATTTTAATGATTTCGTCTGCAGGAGAAAACAGCCCAAGTAGAATATTCGGATAATTGAATGTGTCGCAAAGTAGCCTGCTGTCCAGGGTGATACAGCCTCCTCCGATTGACTGACACCTTAAATAAGTAATAATTACGAGTCTGCAGAATGCACATCCATAGCAGGGCACTCTTCGCAACATAACATTACACAACACGGCATGCTGCCACAACACCCAACTGGTAAAACGAAATTAATCTGTGACTATTTCTAGTGTGACTTTAGCAAGGAATATATATAGCTCCCTGATGATGGTCTTAGGACCGAAACATGTCGGAGCGTTTTTTATGTTTTAATGTGTAAATTTTATAAATTTTATATATGTGCAGTGGTTGGTGTAATAATTGAGTAACAGTCATATTTATTACATATTTACATTCGTGTGTTGTAAAAGCTGCTGTTACAGTTACATTTGTTCCGTAGCGTGCTGTAACTTCTAACAAACATCGCATAATGCTGCGAGCCGGGATAATGCACTCAATATACTAAGTATCTCACAGGCAGGACGGTGCACAGATCAGCGCCTGACAGGCGAAAGGCTTTTTTCACTTCTCGCAATCTTCTAAACCGTCTGTGGGGCCCATGCAGTCACCTTTTCCCGGGGTAATGTGGGCCAGGGTCACTGACATCCACATCCTGCCGAGGTTAAGAACAAGTGGAGCTGTGACCATATTCTCCTATATTACTTCATGACGTGGATAAGGATATTGCTTCTTGTATCATAATATTTGTTGGAAATTTGTCGAGCTTCCTGTTACAAAAATCATTGTACCACATTATATCAATCAAACTAGCTATAAATTAATGTCCTTTCTTATGTGTTTCATAAATATTTGCAGTATTGATTACCATTATTAATAAATATTGTAAATTCTGATAAATACTATTATGTTTATGTCGTTAACTACCGTATATTCTCGAATCTAATCCGCACTAGTTTTTGCCGATTTCTTAAACAAAAAAAAAGTTAGTTCGCGGTTCTAATCCGCACCTATGGGAGGACGATGGTGAAGATAAAGCTGATAGTGACTGGGTGACGGATAACGATTCAGTTATGAGTGATGACGTCGAGCCTGATGAATAATAAATTATAAATAATATATTATATAATATTATAAATAGTAAACAAAATAATAAATTCTTGTATTGCATTGTTCTTACGTCACGTACAGCAGTTCTATCATTTTTTCAAAATCCAGCTCACGACCGCGAATCTAATCCGCATCTGATTTTATAGCCCTCTGAAACTGTAAAAAGGGTGCGGATTAGATTCGAGAATATACGGTAGTTTTCTTTACAGTGGTAAGTCCAACGATGTGGAATAATGTGCCCAAAAGATATAAAGCTAACAAATGATAGTAAAACACCATAATTTCACTAAACTCTACAGTTGCCTGTCCGCTCACAGATGCCATATTCAATCTAAATCTTTCTTGCAATGTCATGGGTTAAACTTTAGGAGTGTTAGATAACCCTTCCCCTAATTATAAATTCATTTCATGCACTTTGTGAAAAGAAGCACAAAAACGTCTACATCCACCCGGGAAGAGGGCGCAGCCCAAGTTACGGCATTACGCAGGACAGGCACCCTAGACCGTTGTGACGCAGCTGTTACCTCCGTCACGACCGGCTTGAGGGGGGGAAGGGGGGGTATTTCAGGGCCCTCATGGAGCGTACCATATAGGCTACTGAAATTTTCAAACGATAACACAAGCAAAACCCACCATCTCCACCACTCATCCAGTTTCGCGCCACAGCTCCCAATGCCCATTCCGCTTGTAGCGTCATTTACGTAACACGATAACATGGTCTGTGCATGTAAGCATATCCTCAGATGATAAAACGTGTTTAAATTGCGTGCGAGTTACCAAAAACTTCTCAGGTCAACGGCAATACACAGTTATGCCTGGCAGTGTAACGGTAGAGAATTGGCGTCCTGCTTGGCTTCTGATCTGCCTTATTCCTGAACTACAGACACCTCTCTCGTTACATATTGTTATTATTGTCGTTATTATTATTATCATTATTATAACTTTTCAATAGTTCCCCTGTAGATATATTGGTAAATTGGTAAATTGGTAAATTGGTAAATTGGTAAATTGGTAAATTGGTAAATTGGTAAATT
>Ga0131853_10015506_pt1 | contig 13932 bp, 14 predicted proteins | sample TergutLab28metaG_FD_92764 | JGI IMG/M metagenome (GOLD analysis project Ga0131853, IMG submission 92764) | Labiotermes labralis P1 segment gut microbial communities from Petit-Saut dam, French Guiana - Lab288 P1 (version 2) (version 2) | ecosystem: Host-associated > Arthropoda: Insects >... | reverse complement strand
GTCCAATCTTCTTGGAATTGTTTCCATGTGTAATTCTCCTCTCTTGTGTCAAGGTAAATTATGCTTGACAATGAGACCTTAGAGATGTTAGAATTATCTCAGGTCTTTTTTGGGACTTGTACGGTGTTGCCTGTCTGGTTTTTCCTGTCAAAGAGTGGTCAGACAGGCAACTTTATACAAGTCATTTACAAAGTAATATGTAGGGATTTGGCTGTCGCCTTAGCCCTTATTTATATTTTACAGTCTGTTTATGTAATTGTCAAGCATTTTTTGAAAATAATTGGAACTTTTTGCAACAAAACTTTTACGGTAGGGGCGGGCATTGCCCGTCCCATGCCTGCTGGCACTATTCTTTGTGGTTTGACGGTATCGTCTGCATAAATAGGACGGGCAATGCCCGCCCCTACCAGCTTAGTATTGTGTTTTCTCCGTGCTTGATGTCAATTTTTACAGTTCTACCTTTGACTTTAGCTACTGCTTTTCCGTGGTTTTGTACAATAACTTCATACTCCCCATCGGGTGGCAAAATTTTGTCGGGGTGGGGGATTATTATGCCATTTTCATCAACCAAACCCCTAATTGTAAAAGGGCGGTTGCATAGCTGGTTAATAAGCGGAAAGTTTTTTTCTGCCACCAGCTTACGTAATAGGTTGGAACTGATTTTTTGGTGTTGGTGGTTTAGCAAGTCAGGTATTACATGGACTTTTAATCCTATTTTACCCCCTATTTTTCGTGCTAAATCAACATCGCCCGCTCCCCCTTTACCAAAGCGGTAGTCGGCAGACACAACCAGCATTTTTGCATTTAACTGCCCACACAAAATCTTTTCCAAAAAATCCTCTGGCGATGTACTTGCAAAGTTTTCGTCAAATTTATATTGGATATAGTAGTCGATGCCCAAACTCTCGAACAACTCTGCTTTTTCATCAGGGTCAAGGATTAGGGGCATATGGGTTTTTGTAAAAAATGCCGTGGGGTGCGGACTAAACGTCAAAACGGCGGTTGCTAGGTCGCTTTGCACCGCCATTTTTTTTAATTCATTAATCAAAGTCATATGCCCACGATGCAAGCCGTCAAACTTACCGATGGTGATTGCCGTGGGTCTGTCAATTTTAATATTTTCATTTGTTATATGTTCCACTTAGCACCCCTTACAACAGCATCTTCATTGGTTGTAAAAATTCGCCATCCATTTGAAAAACGCCTGTTAATTTGCCTGTGTGGTCAAAGGTTAAGCATGGTTCGTTTACAGGGTTGCTGACATAATCCAGCGGGATTTTGTTGCCGTTTAACAAAAGTTTTTCGGCTTCTTGTGCGATTGTGGTTTTGGGCATATGTGCCAAAGCCGTTTCAATGGGTATAATAATTTCGTCCAATTCTCCATTTTTTGTGGCTTTTTCTAGCTGAGCAAGGTTAATGCTCTCGGTGCTAACAAAACCGCTGGTTTTTGTGCGTATCAAGCTACCCATATGTGCCACCGTACCCAAAGTAATGCCAATATCTTCGCATAAAGTGCGGATATATGTACCTTTAGAACATTTAACACGAATTATAAAGTTTTGAGGCAAATCCCACCGTAATACCTCAAGCTGGTATATGTTAATTTGCCTTGCTTTTCGCTCTACTGTTATGCCTTCTCTGGCATATTCATAAAGTTTTCTGCCCTTAAACTTCAAGGCGGAATACATAGGTGGCACTTGGCTAATTTCGCCCACAAACTGCGGTATAACCCTCTCGATGCTTGTTTTGTCCTCTACAAGCTCCCCTTGGGATATGGTTTTGCCCCAAGCGTCCCCCGTATCGGTTGCAACCCCAAGCACAACCTTTGCCACATATTCCTTTTCGCTGTTCATAATATAGTCAGAAATTTTGGTGGCACGCCCCAAGCAAATAGGTAAAACCCCTGTTGCTTCAGGGTCTAATGTGCCTGTGTGTCCCGCCTTGCTCTGAGTTAGTCTACTTACCACGTTAACCACATCTCTAGATGTCATACCTCGTGGCTTAAAAATATTTAATATGCCATTATACATTAAGTTTTTTCTCCACTGCCACCAAAACTGATGTCACACCATCATAAAATTGAGATTCAAAGGAAGCTGCTGCCGCATATTTATGACCGCCGCCGCCAAACTGTGCTGCCAAATCGTTTACCGTATATTCTTTAGAGCGGAAGCTGACCTTGGTTCGGGCGGGTCGCTCATTAAGGAAAGCGGCGATTTTTGTGCCTTCGATATTTAGCATATATTCCGCAATGCCGTCTAAGTCGCTATAATCCGCAGATACTTCAGCCATCTCCTTTTGTGTGATGACGGTGTAAGTGAAACCGCTAGGCATATGCACCATGTTCTGTAAAGCCTTGGCAAAAATGGCACTTTCCGTACGACTGCGAGTATAGATTGTCTTTTGTTGTATGGTGGTAAAGTCAATATCCATACTCATTAAACGTCCCGCAATTTCCATGGTTTTTTGGGTTGTTGCAGAATATCGAAAGCCACCAGTGTCAGTTGCCATGCCCATATACAGTGCCGCTGCCATTTCCTTGGTTAAAGGGACAAAGTGGTTGATAATGCCAAAAATTATCTCACAGGTAGATGGAGCAGTCACATCAATATAGTTATGGGTGGCAAAACCCACATTACCAACATGATGGTCTATGTTTATGGTGGTAAATGCACGGGCAAACAAATCCCCTGGGGCAGCCACCCTTGCAAGGTCACCACAGTCAAGACAAACCAGCAGGTCGATGGGCATTTGGCGGGTGTCACCGCTAAAAACAAACTCTTTACCATCAACAATATTCAACTTTTCATTGTAGTCATCAAGCACAACTTTGGGCGAAAAGCCCGCCGCCTTTAAGGCATATGCCAAAGCAAAGCAAGACCCAACCGCATCACCGTCGGGTCCATAATGGGTTGCAATTACAATGTTGTCGCCGTTTCTTGTGATATTATCCCAAGCTTCTTTAGTAGAAAATGGCATGGCATTACTCCTGTTCTTTGTTTACATCATCTAAAATCTGGTTAATTCTATCACCATGGTCAAGGCTTTCATCTAGAACGAAAGTGAATTCAGGGGTTTGACGCAGGTCGATTGCCTTGGCAACCGTGGAACGTATATGACCCTTGGCATTTTCGATTGCCGCCATGGTTTTTTCTTTTGCTTCATCATCGCCCATGATACTGATATACGCTTTAGCGAATTTCAAATCCTGTGTGGTTTCCACACGTACGACGCTTGCCATTGCAGTCATCCGTGGGTCTTTGATACCTGAACGCAAAATTTCGCTAAGTTCTTTCATAATTTCGTCGTTTATTCTAACCATTCTGTTACGCATTTGTTTTCCTCCTAATCTTTATAGTTATTAATCATCCCAACCAAAACCCCACTGGGGGTCGTGGTGACTTATTCCAAAATGAGGTCCGCATCCGCCCCTTGGTGTTCCGTCGTGGAATAACATTCTGTGGGTTTCGCCAATCTCATCCACAAATCTAAAGCCGACACTTGGGATTAGATAATGTGCCAGTTGTAAATTTAGGGCAAGTGCGTCACGTGGGGCAAATTCGTGGGTGGCGAACAGTATCTCCCGCATATAATACTGCATTTGGTAGGGGTCGTTGCCATTTAGTCCTAACCATAGCACTTCAAAATCCCGTAAAATCTGGTCTGGATACAAAACAAAGGCGTTTTCCCAATTTACAACATAATCTTTTGTGGCGGGATAGTCTTCTTCCCAATGCCATTCCCAAAATGTAAATTCATAAACATTTTCAAATTGATACAAAAAATTATGCTGTCTTTCCCAAATTTCAATGAAGTTTAGGGGCGGAGTGGGTGTGCGAACTAATTCGTGAAGATACCAGCCCCCGCAATCACAACGCTCATATTCCTCTACATCATCAGCATTACAGGCAGTCATAACCAGAAAAACCACCATCCCCGTCATTGCGAGACGAAGGCGAAGCAATCTCATCTTTGCATACGGAGATTGCTTCGCTACGCTCGCAATGACGAGGATATATGTCGCAATTACTTGGGCAGGGTTATTCCGTTCTTTTAATTTCTTCCATAACAAACGCTTCAATCACGTCACCTTCTTTAACGTCATTAAACCTATTTAACACAATACCACATTCGTAATTGGTCAAAACCTCACGCACTTGGTCTTTGAAACGGTTTAGACTGGCAAATTCGCCTTCATAAACAACGATATTATCACGCAACACACGCACCTGAGCCGAGCGGGTGATTTTGCCGTCCGTCACATAAGAACCAGCAATTGTACCAATGCCTGAAGCCTTGAAAAGCTGACGCACGGTAGCATGACCAATAATCTTTTCTTCAAAAATCGGGTCAAGCATACCAATCATAGCCGCCTTAACATCGTCAATAGCGTTGTAAATTACACGGTACAGACGAATGTCAACTTGCTGTTCTTCTGCGACCACCTTGGCAGACGCTTCTGGACGCACATTAAATCCAATAATTATAGCGTTTGATGTGGATGCAAGCATAACGTCACTTTCCGTCACAGCACCAACACCGCCATGAAGCGTGCGAATACGAACCTCGTCATTGGAAAGTTTTTCAAGGCTAACCTTCATGGCTTCCACAGAACCGCCCACATCTGCCTTAATAATAACATTAAGGTCTTTAACCTTGCCCGCTTGGATTTGGCTGAAAAGGTCATCAAGAGAAACCTTTTGCGGGGTTTCTTCCAACATTTTAACACGGTTTTTGGCAATTATATGCTCAGCTACATAACGTGCTTCTTTTTCAGACTTTGCCGCAAAGAACAAATCACCAACAGACGGCACAGTGGTTAAACCAAGAATTTCTACAGGAACAGAAGGACCTGCCGTTTTAACCTTTTGCCCTTTATCATTAACCATGGCACGCACACGACCATGGGCAGTACCCGCCACAATTGGCTGACCCACCTCCAAAGTACCTGATTTTACAAGCACAGTTGCCACTGGTCCACGACCTTTATCAAGCTGGGCTTCGATAACCGTACCACGGGCGTTTTTGTTGGGGTTTGCCTTGTATTCCTTCATGTCTGTTGTAAGCATAATCATTTCAAGAAGGGTGTCAAGACCCTCTTTTGTGTGGGCAGACACAGGCACCATAATGGTTTCCCCGCCGTAATCCTCTGCAATAAGCTCATATTCTGTCAGCTCCTGCATTACACGGTCTTTGTTGGCGGCTGGCTTGTCAATTTTGTTTATGGCAACAATAATTTCAACACCAGCAGCCCTAGCATGGCTGATTGCTTCGATGGTTTGTGGCATTACGCCATCATCTGCCGCAACCACAAGAATTGCAATATCCGTCACCTGCGCACCACGCATACGCATGGCTGTAAAGGCTTCGTGACCAGGTGTGTCAAGGAATGTAATTTGGCGGTCGTCAATAGAAACGGTGTAAGCACCGATATGCTGGGTAATACCCCCCGCTTCACCAACAACCACGTCAGTTTTGCGTATGGCATCCAAAAGGCTGGTTTTACCATGGTCAACGTGACCCATAACAACCACAACAGGCGGACGTTCCACAAGAACGCCTTCACCTTCTTCTTCCTCGGCAAAAACTTCTTCAAGTATATCAATTTCAATCTTTTCTTCCACCAAAATGTCGTAGTTCATAGCGATTTCTTCGGCTTTTTCAAAGGTAATTGTGTCGTTTATTGCAATCATTTCGCCTTTTTTGAATAGCATTTTAACAACTTCAGCACCTTGTTTTAGCATCAACTCTGCCAACTCTTTTAAGGTGATGGTTGGTGGAATTTGGATGATGCTAGGTGCTTCTGGCTTGGCATAAGACTTGGTGCGTGGCATGAAATCCAAATCTTTTTCACGGTCTGACGCACTTCTGTCATGCCTGCGGTCTTTTCTGCCAGCATCTAAGCGGTTTTTACGACCTTGTTTGTCTGGCACTTCAGGGGCTTTGCCACCGCCACTACGCTTATCTTTGCCAAAAGCACCTGCGGTGCGTCCGCCACCAACGGCAGGGATGTCGTTGCCACGGAAGCCACCGCCTCCGCCTTGACCTCCGCCTGGTCTGCCACCACCACCTTGACCTCCGCCAGAACGAAAACCACCCCCGCCTCCGCCACCCTGTGGACGGTTGCCGTATTGAGGTCTATCGCCATGTTGTCTTGGGGGTCTATCACCCTGTGGTCTGTCACCGTGTTGGCGTGGTGGTCTATCGCCTTGTGGGCGGTCGCCATACTGCCTTGGAGGTCTGTCACCGTGGGGTCTATCGCCATGTTGACGAGGTGGTCTGTCGCCATGCGGGCGGTCTGGTCGTTGTGATGGTCTACCATCTGCCCCTACAGGACGTGGTTGCCTTGGTAACGGCTTACCGTCTGGTCCAAGGGGTCTTGGTTTGCGAGGTATTGGGTTGCCGTCCGCATCATAACGTACTGGGTGTGGTGATGACTTGCCGTCCGCACCCATAGGACGCTGTTGGCGTGGCAATGGTTTGCCATCTTGTCCCATGGGGCGTTTTTTACGGGGAATCGGGTTGCCCTGTGCGTCATAATAAACAGGTGGTGGCAAAGGTTTGCCGTCAGGACCTATAGGACGCTTACGTGGGATTGGGTTGCCATTAGCGTCATACTGACGTGGCTCATAAGGCACAACATTGCCGTCTTTGTCATAACGTACTGGACGCTCACGGTCTGGCCTTCCCTGTCCTGCTGGGCGTTGTCGCACCGCTGGCTTTGCTTCTGCTGGCTTTTCCACGGACGCAGAAACAACAGCCACATCCGCCACCACAGGCTTGTTATCGGCTGTCTTTTCTTTTTTTGGTTTAGGTTCTACCTTTGGTTCTGCTGGTTTTTTCTCATTGGAAGCAGACGCAGACTTGCCAAAGTGTGCAGCTACCTTCCCAGCCGCATCTGCATCAAGCCCAGCGAAATGGGTTTTTGCTTCTATGTTCAAATGGGGTAAAAATTTCATTATGTCAGACGAGCCTACCCCAAGCTCCTTTGCCAATTCATGTATTCTCTTTTTGGCCATTTAGCCACCATGCCCTTCCATACTTTCGATAATTTCTGATATTTTTTTAGCAAAATTTTCGCAGACCACCGCAATGGTTGCCCTGCTATGTGTGCCAATCGCCCCGCCCATCTCATCTTTTGTGAAAAGGCTGTACATTGGCACTTTATAAAAAGTTGTTTTGTTTGTAAATTTCTTTTTGGTGTTTGCGGATGCGTCTGTGGCAACCAGCAAAAGGATTGCTTGCCCCTTTTGTATTGCCTTTTCGCACCCTTCTTCACCCGTCACCAACTTGCCCGCCTTTTTCGCCAGCGAAACCATGGACAGCAAACGATTTAATTTCATATCCATTGGTTCAGCTCCTCGTAGATGGATTGGGGTACTTTAACCTTAAAAGAATGATTAAAAGTGTTTTTCTTGATGGTTTTTGCTAGGCAGTCAGCATTTTTACACATATAAGCACCCCGACCAGCAGATTTTCCAGTGGTGTCCACCGCAAAACCGCTTTCTGACAACCTTACAACCCGCAACAGTATGGTTTTATCAATCATCTGACGACAACCAACACAGCGGCGTAAACTGGGCATTTTGCCACGGGGTTCACCCTTACTTTTGTTGATTGTCATCACCTTCTGTATTTTCCTCATATTCGTAATCGTCGTCGTATTCGTAGTCATAATCGTCATCGTAATAGTCGTCGTATTCGTAGTCGTCTTCATAAGTTATATCGCCAGTTGCCTCGGCTGCATAATATTCCGCTGCCGCTTCTGCATAATCCGAAACATTGACAGGACTCTCTTTGGAGATGTTGGCCAAATAATCAGCTTCGGTAATTGCACCTTCTTCTTTTGCTTTGCTTTCACTTTTGATGTCTATGCGAAAGCCTGTAAGTTTGGCGGCAAGGCGAGCATTTTGACCCTCACGCCCAATGGCAAGGGATAGTTGGTTGTCAGGCACAACAATTTTCGCCATTTTACCACCTTCTTCGATAACCACCGCCAAAACTTGGGCAGGGGAAAGGGCTGCAGCTATAAACTCTCTAGGGTCTTCAGAATGTAAAATAATGTCGATTTTTTCCCCATTAAGCTCATCAACCACCGTGCTTACACGTGTACCTGCGTTACCAACGCAAGAACCAACCGCATCCACATTTTCATTTTCGCTGGAAACGGCAATTTTGGAGCGAAAACCTGCTTCACGTGCCACCGCACGGATTAACACAGTGCCGTCTGCAACCTCTGGTACTTCTTGCTCAAATAGCCTTGTTACCAATTCGGGATGGGAACGAGAAACACTGATGGTCGGTGTACCACGACCCCCTTCACGCACATCCAGCACCACAACTTTTAATCTTTGGTTTTGGAAATATTCTTCACCAGGAATTTGCTCTACAGGTAAAAGCACCAAATCCCTATTATCTCCCGCAAGGTGGACGTTCCGCTTATCAATCCTATCAACAACAGCGGAAACCATTTGCATTTCCTTGCTTTTGTACTCGTTTACAACCTTGCTACGTTCTGCTTCACGCATTTTTTGTATAACCACTTGTTTAGCGGCTTGGGCAACCACACGCCCAGCACCCGCTAAACTCATTGGAATTTCCACTACATCTTCCAGTTCAAATTCTTTGCTGATGTCTTTGGCATCTTCCAAGCTAATTTCTATAAGATTGTCAAAAACATCCTCTACAACAGTTTTTTGGGCAAAGATTTTAATTTCGCCAGTGCCACGGTCAATTGTCACCCGCATATTATCACTTGCCCCAAAGTGTTTTTTGGAAGACGCTAAGAGAGCCGCCTCTATAGCTTCCATTAGCACCTCTTTGTCAATGCCTTTTTCCTTTTCAATTAGATGGATGGTGCTTAGAAATTCCGCACTATTACCAATCAAATTTTATCACCTTCCTTGGTTTAGTTTTCCTATTATAACAAAAGAGCGAGCCGTGTTTGCTCGCCCTTCTCATATGACTATGATAAGAACACCAACATTATAGCACACCACCAAAGAAATTGCAAGGCTTTTTTTGCATTTTTGGGAAAATTTCTTGGCTTATGGCTGATGTGGCGGTGCAGGACATATGGGACGAATGGTGGCAGTCGCCACAAGCAGAAAATGGTCGGCTGGCAAGCCCTGCTTCTCGCCCAAAACTGCCCTTGGGACATAACGGGTCACGCCCTCTTGGATTGCTTTCATAAATATTTGTCATTTGACACACATCCTTTTAACAAAAATTGTTTCCAAAAAAATAAAATTTATTCTTGACATACCCTAGGGGGGTATGGTATATTATTAACGAGGTGATTATATGAACAGTGAATTAACCGCCAAAATGACGGCAAGGTTAAATAAAATTGAAGGTCAAGTGCGTGGCGTGCGTGGCATGGTAGAACGGGGAGAGTATTGTGATGATATTTTAACCCAAATTGCTTCTGTGCAAGCATCTATGGGAGCTGTTGCCAAAATGCTTTTGGACAGCCACATAAAAACCTGCATTAGCCCACGTCTGGCAAAAGGTGACGAAAGTGCCGTGGGAGAGCTAGTAAAAACTGTTGGGAGGTTAATGTAATGGAACAGATGATTTTGAATGTAACGGGCATGACCTGTGCTGCTTGCCAAGGGGCTTTAGAGCGGACATTAAACCGTAAAGAAGGGGTTGAGCAAGCTAGCGTAAACTTTGCAACGGAAAAACTGACATTGCAATTTGACAAAGATGTAATTACGCTTGATGAGGTCATTGCCGCCGCTAAAAAGGCAGGTTTTGGGCTGGAAATACCTTCTGGAACACGCATTTTTAAGGTGGAGGGCATGACCTGTGCTGCTTGCTCTGGTGCTTTGGAACGCACCGTTAAACGTATTGATGGGGTGACAGAAGCCAGTGTCAACTTCGCTGCCGAGAAACTTCATCTAACATACAATATGAGCCAAGTATCGGTGGTGGATGTGATAAAAGCAGCCAAAAAGGCGGGGTTTGAGCTACTGGAAGAAGAAAGTGTTGATGTGGAAGCCGCACGCAAACAGCAAGAAACCCTAGCACTGCGTAAAAGGCTGATAATTTCAGGAATTTTCACCATACCGCTGTTCATCATCGCCATGGGTCCACACGCAATGTATTTGTTTGGAAACACAGAGCTTCACCACTGGATTTTAAGCGAATTTGCGTGGCAAAACACGATTATTCAACTACTGTTGACAATTCCTATCGTGATAGTAAACTGGAAAATTTATACACGTGGTTTTTACAACCTTTTTGTTAAGCGAAGTCCCAATATGGATTCTTTAATTGCCAAGGGTACGGCTGCGGCATTTGTCTACAGTCTTTATCTGACAGGTGCAAACATCGTCATGGCATTAAACGACCAAATTGGTATGGGTTACGGTCAACGCCATGGCTACGAGCCGTTTTTTGAAATTGTAGGCGTAATCTTGACGCTGATTGTAATGGGTAAGTATATGGAAAGTATCGCCAAGGGCAAGACAGGTGAAGCGATTAAGAAGCTTATGGGACTTGCACCAAAAACCGCTAAAATCATCCGTAACAATGAAGAAGTCGAAGTTTATATCGACGAAGTGGTTGTTGGGGACATTATCGTGGTGCGTCCTGGCGAAAAAATGCCCGTTGACGGCGTTGTAACCGAAGGCGAAACCAGCGTTGATGAAAGTATGTTGACGGGAGAAAGTATGCCAGTAAGCAAGACAACTGGCGACCCCGTGATTGGTGCAAGCATCAACAAAAACGGCTCAATTAAATATCAAGCCACTAAAGTAGGGCGGGACACAGCACTTTCGCAGATTATAAAGTTGGTTGAGGAAGCACAGGGGTCAAAAGCCCCAATTGCTGCCCTTGCAGATGCCATCAGCGAAAAATTTGTGCCAGCAATTATAATCATAGCCTTTGCGTCCCTTGCTGGCTGGTGGTTCTTCGGAGCTAACTTTATCGCAGAACACGCCACAGGCGACCCTTCAACAATATGGTTTGCCATGCGTATCTTTATCGCAATTTTGATTGTGGCTTGCCCTTGTGCTTTGGGGCTTGCAACCCCCACATCCATCATGGTTGGTACGGGTAAGGGTGCCGAGAACGGTATTTTAATCAAGTCTGGTGAAAGTCTGGAAACTGCATATAAAATCCAAACTGTGGTGCTGGACAAAACGGGTACAATTACTGTGGGCAAGCCCCATGTGACAGACATTGTAACAGATGACGGCTATTCATCCGCAGAAATCCTACGTTTGGCTGCTTCTGCCGAAAAAAAGTCCGAACATCCTTTGGGCGAAGCCATTGTGGCAAAAGGGCAAGCGGACGGCATAGAATTTGTCGAGCCAACTTCATTTGAAGCCATTACAGGTCAGGGAATTTCCGCAGAAATCGAGGGCAAGACCCTATTAATCGGCAACTTGCGTCTAATGACAGAAAATAACATTGACTTAGCAGACTACTCCGATGACAGCGACCGCCTAGCTGACGAAGGCAAAACCCCCATGTATATGGCGATTGACGGCAAAATGTCCGCAATTATCGCCGTAGCAGACATCATCAAAACAGGCAGCAAGGCGGCTGTAGAAAAAATGCAGTCCATGGGTATCGAGGTTATAATGCTAACAGGTGACAACGCCAAAACCGCCGCTGCCGTGGCAAAACAGGCAGGCATCACCAAAGTTTTAGCAGAGGTTTTGCCAGCTGACAAATCCGACAATATCAAAAAACTGCAAGCCCAAGGCAAAAAGGTCGCAATGGTGGGTGATGGCATAAACGACGCACCCGCCCTTGCCCAAGCCGACGTGGGTATAGCCATCGGACAGGGTACGGACGTTGCAATCGAATCCGCTGACATTGTGCTGATGCGTGGAGATTTATCCAGTGTGGTATCAGCCATCACATTAAGCCGTAAAACAATAACAAACATCAAGCAAAACCTGTTTTGGGCTTTCTTCTACAATGTGGCGTGTATCCCAATCGCTATGGGTATCTGGTTTATCTTCGGTGGTCCTCTGCTAGACCCAATGATTGCCGCTATTGCCATGACATTCTCATCCATATCAGTATTACTAAACGCCCTGCGTTTGCGTCGCATAAAATTAAGATAGCAAGGCATATAAAAAACCCGCCAGCATCCACATGGCGGGTTTTTAGTTGTTTTCTCTAAAGCTTACCTTCAATTATACAATCGCATGGATACGAAAGGTGCTTATGACGAATTTTGTAGCCCTCCTCTGCCTTCTCAATCACCGCCGACAGCCTAATCTGCCATGTAAATTCCGCACCAGAAGAAATTTCTTTAAGAGCATATGCAACGTTATGTTTCATCTCAAAAAGCCTTTTCTCTGGTGATATGCCGTCGTCAAAAGATTTTGTAATTTCTTGTATAGCATTATGCAATACCTCATCTTCTGACATGGTTTTCTTTTGAATACCTATCGCCATCACCCACGCAAAATCTCCACTTTCAAAGATTTTGACCTGCCGTGCATCAAATTCAATACCTTCATCTTTGAAGTCATTTAGTAACTGTATAACTTTAGGGTCTGCGACATTTTGTGCATGACTTATAAACTTACTTTTCTGATTTTCAAACATATCAACGAAATCACTGTTATAATCCTCAAAACGCATATCTGGATAACTTGGGTCTTCCTGTGAAAAATGAAGGGTGGCTATCTTCCAATAATTTTCCTCTTTTATCAGCATCCCGCTAAGCTTAACTGGCATCAAATATTCCCGTCTGCCATCTGCCCGCTGATGAAACCTAATCCCCAAAAGCCAATTGATATGGGACAATCGCTGTTTAGGGGTTGCTTTTTCGTTTGATGCCAATTCACGGGCAACATCGGCGAAATATGCGTAATTTTCGGGGGTGTCCTCGTAAAAATAACCTACGGTGCAATCCGCAAAAAACCATGCGATGTCACCTTCTTGCTCTATCTTCGCATTTTCCAAGTCCATTACAAAGTCGCCCCAGCCTCCATCCCAATCACTGCGGATAAGCTCCTCTACCTCATCTCGACCTAGACAAATTTCACCCGTCCCAGTTCCTAGCGTCAGCAAATCTTGCCTGTTTGAAAAAATTTCAGACATCAAAGCAGGTGCATTTTTTGGGTCTTTCTTCGTATATCCTTTTTGTAACTTTTTTAATATATCAAGAATTTCTATCATCAATTACAGAACCTTTCTAATGCGGTTCATTGCTTCTTCCACGTTTTCTTTGCTGTTAAATGCGGACAAACGGAAATACCCTTCGCCCTTAGCACCAAAACCAGCACCTGGCGTACCCACAATATGGGCTTCTGCCAATAGTTTGTCAAAAAAATCCCAACTGGTCATGCCATTGGGGCATTTTAGCCAGATATACGGGGCGTTGTCACCGCCAACGTGCCAAATGCCCAGCTCTGTCATGGTTTTGGCTATGGTTTTGGCATTGTCCATATAAGCATCCACATTTTCCTTGCACTGGGCAAGCCCTTCGGGGGATAGTGCCGCTTCCGCCCCTTTTTGCACAATATAAGAGATACCGTTAAACTTAGTGGCTTGGCGACGCATCCACATTTTTCCGATGCTTTGCCCATCGAACTCCAATTCCTTTGGTATAACCGTATAACCGCAACGAACACCTGTAAACCCAGCCATTTTAGACAGGGTTGCAATTTCTACAGCACATTTTCTTGACCCCTCGATTTCAAAAATACTGGTGGGCAAGGTTTTATCGCTGATAAAACATTCATATGCACTGTCAAAAAGGATAATTGCATTGTTTTCGATTGCAAAATCCACCCATGCCTTCAATTGTTCACGGCTGTAAACCGAACCTGTTGGGTTATTGGGTGAACAAATATAAATAACATCAGACTTGACAGTCAAGCTGTCTGGCATGGGCAAAAAGCCGTTGCCCTCGTCCCCGTTTATGTAAGAAATCTTACGCCCAGCCATAATGTTTGCATC
>Ga0131853_10015505_pt1 | contig 13932 bp, 10 predicted proteins | sample TergutLab28metaG_FD_92764 | JGI IMG/M metagenome (GOLD analysis project Ga0131853, IMG submission 92764) | Labiotermes labralis P1 segment gut microbial communities from Petit-Saut dam, French Guiana - Lab288 P1 (version 2) (version 2) | ecosystem: Host-associated > Arthropoda: Insects >... | reverse complement strand
GGTGCAGAAAACCGTATGCTGCCACTAAACATCTAATGCTCCTGATGATGGGCGTATGTACCCGAAACATGTCGAGCTAAGAATACATCAATAAAATTACCTTGTTGCATCAAGTTGGCATTTCAAGTTATTTCAAGACGAAATTGTTAGTTTGCTGAGTTGTTTATCTCGAGCGATCACCGACCTGCTTGAGGAAGGAAATGTGTGTGTTCTGCGGCTCTTTCACGACACTGTCAGTCAAACTATACTGAGTCACATGATGGGAAAACAATGAACAACAACATTTAAATAACATGGAAGAAATTGGTCGTGGCCTAATTTAAGGTAATATCACGGCATTTGTCGGGAGCACGTTTCGGAATCTAATGAACAGTATTTATTGTGAGATACCGGAGGTTCTGACAGAGGTGTTTCTGACGATTCAATTCTTCGGGGATGTTACGCCAAGTCAATGGGTAGATAATTATCGCCAGTTTCAAAGGACGGTAGTGGATTCATGTTCTGAGTCAAGCTCTGGTCCCTCGAAAGGACCGTAACTAACTTAACACTAGACAAGGCGTGACATCCCAGATTTCGTCATGGCTTTCTTATTATTATTATTATTATTATTATTATTATTATTATTACGACAGAATGAACATGTGCATGTGTAATTAAATACCAGCATACGTTTTGGTTGCCGTCATAAAATTCACAATATTTTCTGGTTTTTTTTGTCTTCAAAAGCTTCAACGATTATAGTTCGCGTTCTTCTAAACCCATCCAATTTCGGCTGAAAATAACACACAGTTTAATTTTTAACAGGGAGGATGTTGCTAGAAGCACCACTTTTTATTCTCATTATTACGAAGGGAGGGGCATAGAAATGTGGGTGTTGCGAAGGTTCCGAGTCAGTGCCCCACCGCCCTTGAGGTAAAGATAGGCTGGAAACAAGGAAAAGCTTTGAGAAGTGAAGAGATTGCGTGTAGGGAGCAGACAGGAGTGTGCAGCAGAGGAAGCAGATGGGCATCTGCGCTGGATTCTGTGTTAGGAGGACAGCGTTATGAAGAAATTTCGATCGCTTTCGGAGGGGCTGTGTTTTGGCGAAACTCCAAAGTCATTGTTGAAGAGGGCTGCACGAGAAGCATACTTTGTGACGTAGGTTTTGAGTACCAATCCACTGCTCTCTCTAAGTTTCAGGACGAAATTCATCTGAATAATATATAAAGATTCAGCTCGAACCGCGGAGTAAACACTCGTCCGTCTCGGTTATAAATAACATCTGCTGATGTAGACGGAAATATCGGGTTTTTTTTCTGAGATCCACCAAAAACCAAATACATTTTTTGGGGGGCAGTACGTAGAACTTGTAAGTGTTAAACCCGCTGGTAGGTAAATGAAACACTACGCTTGACAGACTTAAATTCAAGACCCGTAAATCTTCGCAGGGGTGGCAAGTGACTGTTCCCACATGATTCAAATGTCAAACTAAAAATGTGATCCGTGACTGACATCTTAAAGGTAAGGCTTTATCAACACAGGAAGTCTCGAGAGCAGGGTCAGTACAGTGGCTAGTCTACACAGTGAGGGACAAAAAATCTCGTGATAAAATCCCCAGCAAAGAGCAAAAGATTTCTTTCAAGCGACCAGACGGACTCTGAGGCATGCCCAGCCTTTAACTGAATCGGTGCCCGGTAAAGCAGTTGGAGGGGTGAAGCTGACTACGCGCCTCTCATCTAGTGCTGACATCACGAACGACTGGAACAATTCCTCCACTCTCGTACATACCTTCATGGAGTGCGCACGAATAACATCAAATTTGGCATGTCTAAAATAAACGGGCGTTATGGGTGAGAGAACAACGTCTGTAAATACTCAGCAGATTGCATTGCACAAGTTTCCAAATCAGTGGCAACTGTTGCAAACGGAGTACGTCTGTGGAAAGAATCTGCCGTCAACGGCACACCTAGTCACATAGCAGTAATTTAATGACAACCGAAATTTCGCAAATAATTTCACAAAAGCTAGCTACTGAAATCTCTTCTAAACCGCTCACAACCTCAGTGTTTCTCTGAGATCATCTGTAACAGCGCTTTGTCTTTAGTTTCCAGGTCTCCAGACTTTCCCTTACTTTAGTGTCTTCGAATAAAACTCCGAATTTCTCATTTTCCTCACACACGATACATATCTACTCTTCGCGTCGTTATTCGGCGTGTTCGAATAGTCGCGAAAAACGCCCATTACATTCGTAATGTCCGTCTGACCGTCTGTCCGGGTGTATCAGCGCGACTCCTACTAGAAATGTTTCCGTGAAATTTGATAGTGGGGACTTTCATGAAAATCTGTCCACAAATCTCAAACTATGGTAAAATCGAGCAAAAATAACGGGCACTTCACATTAACACCTAAGTACTGTCGCCATAACCGCGTTCTCTTAGACTGAAATTGTATCAGGCTATTAGGATAGTCGAGGAGGTATAAACATTATGCGAACACGCTACGATGTTACGTTATACGAACGCTTGTTAATTTAATCACCACAAATGTGTTTATGGAAGAGACAAAATACTGCAATAGTGGCCGCAAAAAAAATGGCTGTATATGCTCTGCACAGATATGTTTAACCCTTCACCCTTTAAAAGGGACCAAAAGTGAAAGTCCTTATCTATCCAGTGGTCCCCGATTTCCGAAACAGCAACGCTATTTGGAAGGTTCCCAGGCTTCGCCCATTTGTCTTTCTGGTAAGAGAAATATGTATATGAATGAGTATACTGCACTGGTGGAATGATACTGACACGGGGAAACCGAATTACTCGCAGAGAAACCTGTTTCAGTGGTTCTGTCCACCATATATCTCACATGGATTGATCTTTGATCGAAACCGGGTCTCCGTGGTGACAGGTGGGCGACTGACTGCCTATGCAAAGCACGACCAATTCAAGGACGAAAATTAATCTGAACTAAAGTCAGAGATTCAGATCGTAGGGCGCAGTGAACACAATCCGTCTCAATTACGAAAACCAATCAACTCTCTCATAGAAGAATAATCTCAGTCCGTCCTGAGATCCATACAAAGCACATAAACACAATCTGTGAGCTCAATGTGGAATTCCTGAATGTTAAACCTGGCAGTGCATTACTTAACCACTGTGTTTCAAAAGGTTAAAGTCTAGCAACTGTAATTACGAGTACCACCACTTTATCAGTAAATAATTCTGCATCTTTCCCACACACAGTACTTGCTAATTGCTTATGGTTATCAGACTACGCAGAAATTTGATGTTTGTTGGACCGTGCATCATTGTGATAACTGAAGAATAAAAACCAACTAGATGCCATTTATTATTTTATTGTACGTCTTATAGGCTCAGCATGTTTCGGGCACTACTATGCCCATCATCTGAAGCTCGCTACTATAATGTTGATTACCACATTGGTCGTTTCGTTCTTGGTTTGCTGTAGGCTGGAGTAGTGTCCGGGCTGCAGCCCGGACACTACTCCAGCCTAACTGCACCTAACCTCCAACCAACAGCAAACCAAGAACGAAACGACCAATGTGGTAATCAACATTATAGTAGCGAGCTCCTGATGATGGGCATAGTAGTGCCCGAAACATGCTGAGCCTATAAGACGTACAATAAAATAATATATGGCATTTAATTGGTTTTTATTCTTCAGTTACGCAGCAATTATTTTCCTAATCGGCACTGGTTGATCTTTATGACTGTGACTGTGGATGTTTACGGTGAGGTAGAAACTTAATTTCTATGTGAATTTAGATAACGTTTAGGTTTTCAAGATTTAAGAAAGTGCTACCACCAAACGTACTCAACGAGGGATTGGTTATCCATCCTGTGGACACCCTACCCAACTCAGAATTTCCACAGGAAGCACAGGACTGAATTACAAATAACAACTAAAGCGAGAAAGAGGACAATGAATCCAGGTTTAATGAAAATAGGCGTTTGGAATATCAGAGGTTTATATGGCAAAGGGAAACTGCTGCAGGAAAAATTTAAAAAAAGCAAATGTAGATATAGCAGTGATACCAGATATAAAAAAGAAATTAAAGGGTTCGCAAGAGTTGGAAGACTAAATTTTATTGTACAGTGTTGTCCCAACGAATAAAAGAGCAACTGCAAGTATAGCAATAATGATTAAAGCCAAATCTAAAAAAAAAAAGATACATATTTACGAGTTTGTAAATGAAAGAATTCTTCAATTAAGATATAAATTACAAAGAGGACATTTAACATTACTAGCTGTCCATGTCCTCGAAAAAGGGAAAACTGAACAAACGGAAGAATTCTATGAAACCCTCCAAGATCAGATAGACAAAATAAATAAAAACAATTACATTATCGTTGCCGGAGATTATAATGCAAGAGTTAGAAATATTCCTATTTATGAATTTTGGGTACAAATGGTGAAATTACTACTAACAATAATTGACACAAACTAAAAGAATCTGCATCAGTAAACGAATTAAAAATAACGAACACATTTTTTAGACATAAAGAGATTCATAAAATGACGTAGATTGCCCGAGGTTACAGATTCATTATAGATTACATTCTAACAAACAAGAATTTTTCAACTTTGGTAAATGACACCAAAGTTTTTAGGGGATATGATGTTGCGACAGACCATTACTTATTAATTTCCAAAATTCGTTTACGTAAAAAATGGCATATATTTATTAAAAGATCTCCACGGCAAGAAGAAACTTTTAGAGTACATTTGTTAGAGGACCCAAGTATAAAACTACTTTATCAGAGGAGATTAGAACAAAATTTGATGCACCACCATGCAGCATTAATATCAATGTAGAATGGCAAACTTTAAAGAATACATTATAAAAAGGAGCGAATGAAGCTCTAGGCAAAAGGAAAAAGAGAAGACACAAAAGGCGTTTAATTTTATGGAATGAAGATATTAAAAACTTGATTGAAAACAAGACGAAGGCGTTCTGAAACTGACAAAATATAATACAAAAGTTAAGTGGCAATTGTGAAAAGAGAAACAAGAAAAATTAAAAGACAATGTTGGGAAACGTTTGTGTCGAGCATTGAACATGATTTACAAAGACGCCAGATAAATGCATATAAAATTATTAAAAATTTAAACAGAAATGCAAAAGACAATTTGCAACTTAATCCAATAGCTGACAACACATGGTTGGATTACTATCAAAAACTTTGGACTAAATAATTTAAAGGTAACGTCACAGAACGGAATCGTGCAAAATTAACACAAAATTGTGTTGAGTTAATTAAAATGGAAGAACTGGAAACAACTATAAAAGCATTAAAAGCCAGAAAATCCCCAGGATCAGACGGGATTACTAATGAGTTGTACAAACATGCACCAAAAGGTTTTTTACATAAATTTCTGAATTATCTAAAGATTTGCTGGATTTACGGTGACATGTTTGAAGAATGGAGAGCAGCCATTTTTATACCAATACACAAAAAAGGGGATAGAAATAACACAGATAACTATAGAGGTATTAGATTATTAAATACTGGATATACAATTTATTAAAAAATTATTGCAAAGAGATTAACAGTAATTGCAGAGGTACTATTATTAGAAGAGCAGAGCGGATTTAGGAAAGGTAGAACATGCATGGACTGCACATTTTCAGCTTCACAAATAATTAAAAAACATAGAGAATTCAACATCCCCACATATATGGCATTCATTGATTTTAAAAAAAGTCTTTGACTCTACGGACAGAGATAAATTATGGGCTATTATGTTAAGTAAAGGAATTCCAACTCATCTAATTACAATAATTCAGAAAATATATATGGAAAACATTATAAGAGTTAATGAAGGGAATGGAATATTTGAAGATATTGGAGTCATTACCCAAGGGGTGAAACAAGGATGTCCACTATCACCTGTTTTATTCAATTTATATTTGGATGAAGTTATTAGGATTTGGTTACAGAAATTAAAAACTAGTAAATATTTTAAAGAGTTAATTTTTAACACACTATTATTTGCAAATGACCAGTTTATTATTTCTTACACAGAAGACAAGTGCGTATTGTTGTAGTTGTCTTGTGTGTATTGTTGTCATCTTATGTGTATTTGTTGTACTGTGTGTGCATTCCTGTTTTTTTTTTGTACTTTAGATGTCGAACTGCTGGCTAGAAGTCAGTACTCGGAAGGTCCTGCGACCGGCCATCTCAACACAGGTTTTTCTTGCTTTCCTTGTGTCTATAAGCAAATGCTGAGATGGTTCCCAAGATTCCAAGTTGCCACTACATGCTTCTCATGTAGCCCTCCCGACTTAAATCTAGTAATAACCAATTTCATATTTTGTTTACATGTAAAATAACCACTGCCACCAGGTAACAACCCTATTGCAGTAAATAAATAAATATAAATAATATAAGACAACTTGCAAAAGGCAGTTTATTTATTATATAACATATCTAAAGAATATAATTTGGAAATTGCCACAAAAAAGACGAAGGTATTTGGTTTCGTTGGGACAGATCACCTAAGAAAAAAAATTATTATAATTGATGAAACATTAGAACAAGTTAGCCAATTTACTTATCTAGGTTGCAGTACATCTTCCCAATTTTCCAATGATGTAGAATACCAATTGGCAAAATTTTTACAATTAATAAGTACTATTAAGAGAACTATTTTTATGAAAGTGAGAATGGAAACTATGTTGAAAATATACAACACACTAGTTTTACCTACATTTTTATATGGGTCAGAAAATTGGACTCTTAACAGCCTTACAAAGACAAAGAATTGAAGCGGCAGAAATGAAGTTATTGAGACCTCTGGCAGGCTGCACCCTTCATGACCACAAAACAAACGACTACATACGCCGCAAACTACGGATTACAGGCATACTAGGTAAGATAGATGAATACAGACGGAACTGGCCCCCACACTTGCAAAGAATGCCACAAAACCGAATCCCTTTGAAATCATACCACTACAGACCACATGGAAGGAGAAAAATTGGAAGACCGAAGAAGCGTTGGCGCGAGCATCTATAACTCTGGAGACGGAACGGATCAAAGGGTCCAATCCTTGATGTTTATGATGATGAAGAAAGTGACTGGCCAAGGTCGAAAAAATCCCCAGATTTATCTTGTCCAAACCGTTTCTCAGAAACGTGTTACTCTACGCCAGTTTTTCTCAACCTTTGTGAGACCGAGGCCCTGTAAATTATTTTTTCATAAGACGAGGGGCCGGGCCCAACAGATTTACTCGTAAATACCTTGCCATTTTTTAAGTTCATACATTAATCTAACGTAAATATTAATAATTAATTAAAGCATAATCATAAAGAGTATTAGTACACTCATATATACGATGTGGCATGTTGAAAAATATAAAATTACATTTAAATTAGTTATCAATCACTGGACTAATGAAATCTTGTAGCATATTGTAGTTTCCTCAGGCCATCATCTGGGTCTGAGTTTTTAGACACATTCACGAATATTTTTCTCCTCAGAATATTTCCACTATAAAACATTTATTCAAGAAAATTGCTTAGAAAACTAAAACGACAAATTCCAAGAGAACCTCTCGCGGCCCGGCATAATTGATACCAGGGCCCGGTACTGGGCCACGGCCTGGCGGTTGAGAAACACTGCTCTAAGCAACAAGGAGATAACAAAACTCCCCTGTGTAAACAGGATGTGGGATCTGAACATTTATACTGACAGGTGGGAATGCGCTGTCCTTCAAGGAAATGGTCATCTTGTTCACGCATCCGTACGTTGTAAGTCACCTTGCAGCGATAACCCCGAAACGATTTATAGAGTTTCCTGGTACCGAAGCTGGATGCGTAGGAAACAAACGACCTGTAGCAAAGAACTCCAGGGCCGAAAGTCCTCTTAATTACGGTCCTTAGGGAAACTCGACAAATTCCACGACTGTTATGATCCTGCAAGTACATTGCCATTTTCACGAAAGTCCTCTTTCAGACCCGAACCTGTTCGGCAGGGAACAAGTGCGCACCCTAAACACAACACTTCCTAGAAATCTCCTTCACCCTCTCGAGTGCTCGTGAATTTTCGTTTGTCTCTTTCCTTCACGATTTCCAACCCAAAAGTGTTCATATATAATTTCGCACTCGTGTCCTGTAAACACAATCCATCTCAACCCCTTGATATCATCGCTCCTGTTAAATAAGTCCCAACACAAAACAAAGTGAATTGCCAACTTGATGGAACAATGCAATTTATTGAATTTTCTTTAGTGCGACATGTTTCGGGCGTATGCGCCGTCTCACGGCACCTTCCAAACCGGACACACGACCCACGCAGCGGCTCTCAAGACCACCACCCATCCAAAAACTCGGTACAGAAAACCATATGCTGCAACTTAACATCTAATGCTCCTGATGATAGGCGTATGCGCCCGAAACATATCGAGCTAAAGAAAATTCAATAAATTACATTCTTGCATCAAGTTGACAACTTACTTTATTTCATGATGAAGATGCACGGTCAAACAACCCTCAAAAATCCCAACATAATCAGGCAGGGACCATTGAACAGAGGGCAGCGCTTAATCTGTAAAACTAACTAAATATTCTACATTGCAGCATCACAAGTTTAAGGCTCAAATGTCTACAGAGCGAATTCATGACACCGATATGAAAGGAACTCTGTTAATTCCAGAATAATGAATTTTACAGGCAATTCAAATGCCTGTATAAGTACTAGCTACTCTCCAGGACAAATTAATTAGCTTTTTGTTGTATACACAATTTTAAATCGATTACCGTGACGCCTCCTATTCAAATCGCTTTCATTTCATTTAATTAAAAAACGTGTGTCAATTGCATACACTTGTTTGTTTCCTAATATCAGCGCGAGCAATGTTTTGCTCGAAAAAAAAACTCAGGCCATTTAAAATTTGTTGTAAGGAAATAGCCGATAAAGTTCACTGCCCTCATCACACTTTGAGATTATTAAATTTTAAGTTAACGTTTTCTCCGTTGACTTGATCACTCGCTCGTTTCCTTGTCAGTCAACACACCAATCTTTTCAGCTTGAAGACAAGGAAGTTGTCCTGAACGTGAAGCATTCTTCTTACTAAAATCAGGAGAAAGCTGATTTCATTCTTGTGGTACGAAAGCAATATTAATTCTCCCCGCCTCTCCCCATACCCACCCATGCTTGAAGTTGGGCAAAATTAGTTTGAAATTTCCCGCAATTAAGATTAAGTTCACTGCGACAGAAAAAAGCAAGCTGTCAAAGGAAAGCGTGCAAACCTACTCAGAACAAATTAAGTATAACGCAGGCTTTCGGTATGAATAGTCCGGAGTTCATTACCATAATCACATGAGAGCGTCACTGGCCCCTTCCTGAGCCACACCGGTCCAGTCAGCAACTCATACCCTGGACAGTACGTAAAACTCCCTCTAATATTATGCTCCCTTCTACGCCTAGGTCTCTAAAGTAGTCTCTCTCTTTCTGGTGTTGCGACAAGTGTTTTGCACACGTGTTCTCTCCCATACGAATTGTGTTCCTTACAAAAGCGTATATTTCCCTTAACTTAGCATTGTTGCTGCAATACACTGTATACTTCCTAACTCCATGCAACAGGAAATGAATTACGAATACACAAAGCATTTCACAGGGCCGACAGTTGTACGTACGTGTTCCAGCTGCTCCAGCTTCGAGGAATGTCTCTTAATGTACCAAGAAAACATGCTTCAAGTATAGAACTGCCTGCAAGGAAGCGAAGATCAATAGAGGTAAATAAACTCGTGTGAGTTATCCAGCAACAAAACATGCATAATTCCGCGTCTCTAGGCAGGGTTCAGTGACAGGCTTCGTGAATACAGGAACGAACTTCCGAGTAGCACAAAATGCAGGAGTTTCTGGACTTCCTCAATCTTCAGAAGGGCTTTGATTCATGGAGTTATTTTAAGATCCTGAACATCTGACGAAAAGTTTATTCTAAACGCAAACTGTAACAATTTTAATTCTATGTATTGCTTACTTCGAGAACAAATAAATAACTCTAAGCTCTTTGTCATGTCTTCTGATCATAAAAATTTGCGTTGGACATCAGTAAACAGTTCAGCTCAGAAAACATAGTGATAAATCACTGACACGTAAAATTCTACGCTACGGAAGACACACGAATTGGACAGCATCATAATGCGATAGTACAGCACAGTTCTGCTTAGAATAAACCAAACAATCGAAAGAGACAAATAGAAGGTCAAATGAATGCCTGAACTCACTCTGTTTCAGGACTGTAAATAAGTGGACTAAATGGGAGACTTGCCAATATCGTCATAGCGCAAATTCGTACAAGGCCTGGTGGCCTATTACTGTCTGAAACCAATGTTTAATGGTTCTTCCTACTGATCTACTTCCGTTTCGTTGTTAACATCAGTAGCTGACTTCCGCATGTTTGGCATACCGTTCCGTTTTAGCCTTTGGTACTGAAACGATACTTAATCATATGAATGAATCTCGCCATCCTAAGGATTTTGACATTTTGTTGACCGTATATCTCAGTATAATCCTAGTAGCTGACCAACTTAGTGCACAAGTTCTTGTGTTATAAGAAGTTTATTATACTCCTCTACATGTTTCGAGCACTGTCATGCTCATCATCAGGAAGTCAAATTTTATTATGCAGCATCTGGTATCGTCACACTCTGTAGGTGGCCGTCCGGTGCGCACCGGACGGCCACCTATAGAGTGCGACGATACCAGATGCTGCATAATAAAATTTGACTTCCTGATGATGAGCATGACAGTGCTCGAAACATGTAGAGGAGTATAATAAACTTCTTATAACAAAAGAACTTGTGCATTAAGTTGGTCAATTACTAGGATTATCCTGAGGATGTTCTCTGTTGTCTTACCCCACTTAGATCAGTTCCTTGAACTTACGTACAAAATAACACGAAATCGCTAACTACTCACATATCACATTTAATTTTTTATCTCAAAAAACGTTTTATAAACTCTGAATTTAAAACTAACAGTAGTTCTTAAATAACCTAAGAATCAATCATGTACGTAGACATATAGTCCTACATATACATACATACATATACGTACACATATGTAAACATATGTAAGTGTGCCTAAAATTAAATATCAATTACCTAAACTCATAATTGTAGTGCCTGTCAACGCACTTATAAAACCCCATATACCATTCTTACAAAACACGAACAGTTTGCTGAACAAGATAATAACGTAACAATATATGGAGGAACGAAAATGGAGAAGATTACACAAAAGTTATATTCGAAGATTTTACCCTTTGTCCAGCACACTCTTAGCGAGGCATGAGGTGGATGAAAGAAATGCACGTAAAGTATCTTGGACAAATTACGGGAGAAGCTTAACCACTGTGCCACCGCGGTCCCCAGGACTACTAATAGTAGGGCGAATGATACAGTAACATGGACTATCGTTAGAAATGCTGTACGTTTCTTCTATCATTTAAAGAATTCTTAGCGCGTCGTATTTTGTGTACTCACAGATGGTTGGATTATTAGCAATCATAAATAGGAAAGAAATTTGAAGGATGCAGTGGGCAACACAACAAACCACTAAGCACAACAGATGCACTAGAACTCTAAAATTCTATCGTAAATCAGAATAATAACAAGGCCACAAATGACTAAAGTAATTTCGACAGACGTGTCCTTTATAGTAAGTTGGTATCACAGCTTATGGCAAGGCGTTTATTGGTTTAGTAAGTGGTACAGGTTTAAATAACATTGTGCTAGCGGAACCCTATGTTTCTCACTGGCTGTGAAACAGCTTATTTAACAGGAATGTCTAACTTCTTTTGGAAAAGAGTCACAGTCGTTACTGTGTGCTGGTTCGCGTCCGCACTTGTAAATATCGCAACAAATGGCCTTCTAACCACCTAAATTAGTGTGTAATGTTAAATTTAAAAATTTGGTCTCCAGCCACGTAACCTGGAGTGCCGCGGTTTGGAAATCCTGCCACACAGTCCTCATCGAACTCTTATTCTTACTTCCCATCTTCACAAGAAATTTCACAAATCTTTTCTCCCATAACCTTGTCGGTACTCCAAGTAGAAATTGTTATAGGACAGACTATTCGTGACTTCCCTCCACGTTTCGATAGCACGCTATCATTTTTCGTCACATATATTTTTTTCTTCTATTTTCAAGCAACCTTGCAGTCAAATGGGAATGAATCACTTTCTTGGGATTTAATCGAAGAGCACAAACGTGGAGGGCCACAAAATGTACGCATTTCATTATATGTTTTGTAAATAAAAATTGTAAAAACCTAACGGCTTGTTAGATAGGCAATCGCGGAGTTAATATTTTGCGAGAAGCTGCTCTAGAATCTAGAATTTTCTCAGTTGAAATTCCGCATATTCTCCTTGCTTCCTCCACCCTAGCCACTACCGAGTCTAAAGTATCCCCACCCACGTTGCGTCATCTTAATAATACTAGGCGATATGATCCTTAAATTTATTTGGCCCGTATTTTTCGTCACTACAAAGACTTTCGCGTGACGTCATGCAGCACAGCGATCGACGCTATTTAAAACTGCCCCCAGTCGAGGTTCACGCCTTTTACACTCAAGCACTGCAACTGCATTACGTTTGTACTTACCAAATGTAGAGAATGTGTTAGTAAGTTTTAGAGAACTGCATTGCAGTTAATATTAGGTTCTTACTCACCACATTCGGAGAAGGTGCTGTAAATGCTTTCCTTCCGCACGCAGACACGTCTAACGTGACAAATATGTTTCAAGTTGAAACACCGCTAGTGAAACTGAATATTCTACAGTAAGGATGCTTTCTTTTGAAGATGTCGCCTATGTAACGGAGAAGAGAATGTGATACATGAATCCTAAAATGTAAAGAGACGAAGAGTTAGAGAAAAGAATTTTCGATGATACATAAATGAAGAAATAGCACAAAATAAAATAATCGGTTTATAACAAAATCACAGAATTAAAAACCTAAGTACGTTTTTACGCAAATTAAAAACTAAAGTGAGAAATCAAAGGCAAGGAACAGCGCAAAGTTTATAGATAGTGAAAGAGACAGAATTATAAAAATGCAAAAAAACCTTATTACTTTTAAAATCATTAAGTACGAACTGTCAGAAAATATTTATCTCAGTAATTAACCAACTTGGTGCACAAACTTTTGTTTTACAATAAGATTATTTCATGCCTGTACATGTTTCGGGCATATGTGCTCGAAACATGTAGAGGCATGAAATAAACTTATTGTAAAACAAAATTTTGTGTATCAAGTTGGTTAATTACTGAGATAAATATACTGAGATGCACGGTCAGCAAGACGTCAAAAAATGTCAGAACATAGTAACTTCAGTCATCGGAAACTTTCAGTGTGATTACTTACTTACAAGGCATGTTAAAAGATGGCATGCCTAGCAGGAATCCTCGCACTCAACACGATGTGACATAAAGCATTTAGAATAAATTGTAGTGCAACGTTAATATGAATTTTAGGGGTGTTCGTAAAATTACGAAAAGCGGACATTAGCTCCGTCATGTCTGTCTGTCCCTATGGAACAACTCGGCTTCAAATAGATGGATTTTTACAAAATTTGATATTTGAATATTTTTCAAAAATATGTCATAGAAATTTCAAGTGTGATTAAAATCTGACCAGACTAACAGGTACTTTACATGAAGACTTATTCAGTATGTACATTCATAGTAATATTGCGCTGAATTCCACTCAGAATGAGAAATGTTTATGACAAATTTTACATTCATTGTTCCGTGCATCATTGTAATTCTTTAAAATAACCAACACGATGTCACTTGTAGACTATCATTTATTTTCATGGGTAGTCGTCATTCACTCTTTACATGTTTCGAGCTTTCTAGAAGCTCATCATCAGGAGATCATTCTTCCTGTACAGTCAGCTTTCTGGTATATAGTATTTGCTGTAGCCCT